>Ga0099824_1004366_pt1 | contig 20378 bp, 8 predicted proteins | sample SiratrowhiteBW_FD_76837 | JGI IMG/M metagenome (GOLD analysis project Ga0099824, IMG submission 76837) | Root nodule microbial communities of legume samples collected from California, USA - Siratro white BW | ecosystem: Host-associated > Plants > Roots > Nodule | place: USA: California... | reverse complement strand
TTTTTTTTTTTTTTTTTTTTTTTTATTTTTTTTTTTTTTTTTTTTTTTTTTTTTTTTCTTTTTGTTGAAGATGAGATTTCGATTTTCAGCTTAGATACAAAATCACAACTGAAATTATTTTACCCTAAAAATAGGCCGACCTGGTGCAAGAGCTATGCATTCCGTTGTAAGAAAAACAAAAATAAATAAAAAATGTACAAATTCTGAATTAAATTTAACATGCAATGTGGTTGACTTTAACATTGCAACAAAACTCAAGCCAGGTTGTCACACAAGACCTCAATGTCTGCATAGTTCTGCACCAAGTAAAGCACCTGCTATCCAAAGACAAGAAGCAATAACAACACCAAAGGCCATATCAACCAACACGTTGGCACGTAAACCTTAAAGCCAAGAAAGTGCCTACCACGTTTCCACCATCAAGCCCTACCTTAAATACTTGCACCATTCTCTCACATTAATGCATCAAACACACATAACCAACCCAATCTGGCATTGCAAACTTATGAAACATGAGGCTCCACTACCTCACCCTTTTCCTTCTCTTGCTCCCTTTCAAGTTGAGCACCATTTATGGTACCTCTCCACAACCCAATAAATCATTCAAGTCCTTACCCCCTGAGGCCTTGCTCTCCATTGATCACTATCACACAACATGTCCTCATGCTGAAGGCATCATCTCACAGAAGGTTGCTGCTTGGGTTAAGCAGGACCCCACTTTGGCCCCAGCCATCATACGCCTTCATTTCCATGACTGTGCCGTTAGAGTAATTCATCACATAACCCAACATCTCTTTAAATTTTGCATCTTAATTGTGTTTCCAATGTTACATTTTTCTTTCTTCAAATAGGGATACACTTGAATTGGCCAAGTGCATCTTGGTTTATGCATAACTCTATACGTGCCATTTGATACAAGTTGGAAAAAACAAGATAAATATTCATATTTAATTTGGATATTGACTTTGTAGTCAAACATCTTTAAAACAATGATATAAAAAAAAAAAAAAACAGCAAATGATAATCCAACTTCTAAAATAATTGTAAGCAGGAGTTAATACACTGCAATTTTCTCTTAAAATTTAGTTTAAAAGAAGATTGCGATACAGGTAACACGTTTAGAGTTTAATTTTGATTGATGGAAACTATAGAAACGCTTCCTTTTTTTCAGTGCAAACCTGTTAAAAATCTTTTTATACTTTTTAGTAGGAGTTTTAAATGTTTTAAAGTAATTAAATACAGGATTCATTCATTAGAATTAAAAACACTACACTATGCATTCTAATTAAATTCATTTATAACCCCCAATAAAAAAATATAACGAAATTTGCAGTATATGATATATTACAGGACAATTTTTATCAGATGTTGGTAATAACTGTGGTGTGGTTGGGACTAGAACTTACTTCTGGGACTAGAACTTACTTCTGGTTTGAAAACTGCAACACGTGAAGATCTTGGTCCCATCATTGTCGGAATGATGATAATCAAAGCTTACTTGAGACACATACAATAAATAACCGGACCATGATACTATGCTATCCCTTGTACTTTTATTTCTCCACAGTCACTTTTTCCTCAACATTTCTACACAATTTTGCAGTCATTATTTTACTTCAGTAAAATAATTATTTTTATTATGCAGAATCAAATGAATTACATTAAGTAATATCGGTCACCCATATAAAACATTATCAGTTATACACATGTAAATAGGTGATAGCTTAAAAAACATTTAGTTTCAGATTGTAATAAAAATCCTAATGTTTTTACTCATTGATTATGGTTTAATATTGTAATATTGTGATTAGAAGTGTTGATTTAAAGTGAATGTGACATGACTTGCTTTGTTTGATGATGTGCATTCATTGATCAAATTAAATTAGGGATGTGATGGATCAATTTTGCTCAACCATCTAGGGAGTGAGAGGACTGCTTTGGAGAGCAAAACCCTTAGAGGTTTCCAATTGATTGATGATATCAAAGCTGAGTTGGAGAGGAAGTGTCCAAAAACAGTCTCTTGTGCTGATATTCTCACTGCTGCTGCAAGAGATGCCACTATTTTGGTTGGAGGACCATTCTGGGAAGTTCCATTTGGCCGCAAAGACGGCAAGATTTCCTTAGCCACAGAAGCCAATTTGGTTCCCCATGGCCATGAAAACGTCACAGCCCTAATTACATTCTTCCAAGAAAAAGGGTTGGACATTCTTGACTTGGTCACACTGTCAGGTTCACACACAATTGGGAGGAGCACTTGCTCTTCTGTTATGAACAGGATTTATAATTTTAATGGGACTCAAAAGCCTGACCCCTCACTCAATGTGTATTTCTTGAAATTGTTGAGGAAGAGGTGTAAAACGGAGTTAGATTTGGTGCACCTTGATGTTATAACCCCTAGGACTTTTGACACAACCTATTACACAAACCTTATGAGGAAGGTGGGGTTGTTGTCAACAGATCAGTCCCTATTTTCTGATGCAAGGACAGCTCCTTTTGTTGAAGCATTTGCAACACAACCTTTCCTTTTCACTAGCCAGTTTTCAGTGTCAATGGTGAAACTTGGGAATGTTCAAGTTTTGACTAGGCCTAATGAAGGTGAAATAAGGGTTAATTGTAATCGTGTCAATACTGTCTAACTGTCCTACTTAATATGTGGTTTATTTCATTGTTCCAATTTTACATTTGGAATGTCAATAAATGACAATATAGTTCTACTGCCTTTGGCACAAATACATGTCTCTGTTGCTATGTTGTATGAGAAATTACCTTTCACCTTGTTAGTTATGTAACTAAACGTATTGATAAATTAATAAAATGCAATTATATATTTTACAAAGTTGTTGGTGAATTACTTAACTAAAAATATACCAATTATATTCTTTCAATTAGATTTTATTTAAATATTTTAATGAACTTGGAAAACGTGGCCAAATTTCTAAAAGTGTAAATAATTGTTATACCTTTTAAGATAAAAATAAGTTTTTATACAAAGGCTTAATAATCTAATTTTTCTCACTACTTTTAAATTATATTTAATAATCTAATTTTTCTCACTATTTAATATTTAATATGTAACATCATTGATAAAGTGAAGATGCGTTTTGTCCATTCGTCACCAAAAATTATCCTTACCTTTTAAACTTTTTGTTATTAATTTGACACAAGAGATTAAACTATTTAAAGATAAATTTTTCGTTATCAAATGAAATGGTTGTTAATTGTGACCAAAATAGTCACCAAATTAAATTTTAATTATTAAATAATTACAAAATAAAAATAATAATTGAATTTAGTAACCAATTAAGTCAAGATAATTATATCTAATATTAGTTACTAAGATTTTAGTAACTTATACCATTAAATTCTAAATTAGTCTCTAAGTTAATTAATAATTTAAAAAAGATAATAAAACTTTCTTCTATGTAAAAACATTATAGTGTTAATGACAAATGGTTTATATGATAAGATGAACAAAAACTTTTTATATTGGATATTTCAACTCTTTGAGTTATGTCTATTTTTTCTTTAAGAACTATTAAAGAATTCTACAAGTCACTCCTTATTATCACGTTTTAATTTCTAAAATTAAGAACCTCAAATATTAATTAATTATTATCATTATTTGCTAAGATCGATATCCAATAAATCCAACACTAGTAGAAAAATGGTCTTCCACATCGATTTTGGAAGACATGTTATGTTGATTCTGAAACCAACGTAGGTGAAGGCGAAGTAGAAAGTCTTGGACATAGAACGTCGGTTATACAACCGACGTAATATATACGCCACTACATCAGTTAAAAATAAAAACCGACGTCATATACCAAACTAAAATAATTGAATTACGTGGATACCACGTCGGTTGGAGCTGAAACCGACATAATAGAAGACTTTTTACGTCGGTTGTAGCTTACAACCAATGTAAAAAATTCTCTACATTGATTATAGCTTACAACCGACGTAAAAAACTTTTATTTTTTTATAAAAAAAGAATTAATGGGTTGATAAATCTCTAATTGATACAAGAAAATACCACAAAAAAATTTAAAATTTTCTAGTAAGTATAGATATGTGAAATAAAAGACTAAACACTACAAAATAAGTGAAAATAAAAAATAATAACAATAAAGGCTCAAGCATCTAGTGTTTAGTATCCTTAAAATCTGCAACCTAAAAAAGTTAGCAAATCACCTAATGTCAAAAATGCTAAAGAAAGTAGATGAAAAGCCAACGAAAGAGCCAATGAAGGAATCAACCAAATGAGTGTGAGTGATAGTGAAAATGTAGAGAACCACAGAGTTTGCGCAAGCCAAACAAACATGGAAGAACCCAAAAATGGAGTCAAATGAACTAGCAAAATAAGTGAACACAAAGATGCAAATGAAAACCAGTGAGAAGAGAAAACGACACCACACGAAATGCAAATGAAAACTAATGAGAACAAAAAGCAGCAACACGTGAACCCTACAACGTGAAACAGGTGAAGGCAGCAAGACTCAGTGAAGGAGAAGGAAGTTTAAGAGAAAAATATTGCCCAAGAGTTAAAATACCTAATTTTAACTTGAGAGACATACTATGTCGGTTGAGAGCTCTTAACTGACATAGTATTTGGCCAAATTTTATCAAATTTTTCCTAAAATTCACTTGCGCGCCACGAAGAGGATATTACGTCGGTTGGAAAGTCCCAACCGACATAGTATCTTGAGCGCCATTTTCAAATTTTGAATTCTTTTTTTTTTCTAGTCTTTTCTACATCAATTATAAATGGTAACTAACGTAAATATAATATATTACGTTGAGTTTGAGTTAACCAACGTAATATCTTTTAAAATATTTATAAAAATACCATAACGTTTTTATTTACATCAATTCCTTATTAATCGACATATTATACTATCACTATTTGCGAAGACCCATATCCAATGAATCCAAGTACATTATCTCAAGTCAAAGGATGTTAAACATAGGGAACAAAGGAATGATGAAAGCAAAGGAGATTTCCTAAATAGCAAAGGAGGTGACTGATGTAGTTGCTACAAATCAACTCGTTATGATAAGTGACGGAATATGTAGTTCCTAAATAGCATTTCAAAAAATGGTGCAGGATTTGTGGGTATCAAAAATATTTTAGCCAGAAGCAATGGGGATTTCTAACTAGAACATTCAGTTTTTCTTCCTTTGACATGTCTCCTTGATCTCACTTTGTTCTTCTCTTTCTCCCTAATTATGATTGTAAGTGTTTTCTTAATTTCTATTTACTTATTAATTAGTAGTTATATCTCTTTAACTCATTATTCATCTTAAAAATGATTTAAATACTTTAACGAAATTACTAGAATTTACTTCATAAATGGACTTAACTATATACCATTAAAATCTGTCTTAATCCTATTAATAATATTGAAGAACCCTCGGATGACACTGGTACTAATCCTAAACAATTTATATATTTGGTTCCTATACTTTCAAATAATTATGACGATGGTTCTTGTTAACACATAACGTTAACCATTAGTTTATATTGGTTAACGATCTTCCACCTTGGACACTACATATAAAAGGTAGACACAAGTAGAAACGAAAGATATCTATGTATATGTTCAAAATGAAAAATTGTTAGTCATGTAAACCAATCATTGATTTTCTCAATAAATAAAGAATATAATTACATTTATCTAAATATACAGAACCAAATAAATAAATTGTTTAGTCTATAGAATAAAACATTTTTGACGAAACTTTGAAAATAAAAAGTATATTTAACGGTTAGGAAACAATAAGCTTTGATTTTCTATAACACTTTCTCAAATAACTTAATTAATTTTTTTGGTAATATGAAAATATAGAAATTATACTTCTTCTATTTCCCCGAACATATATAGTATTCAACAAAAACACTAAATGAATACATACGCCACTTAAGAAAAAAAAATAAAAATATTAAAAATAAAAAAATCCTAAACTTTAATAATAACAATCCCTTTTATCTTTTATAGTAAAATATTAAAGGATAAATTAATTGAAGCATTATCTTATATTACAATTTCAAAATAAATTTAATGTTGAAGTTAATATATAAGTGAGAACCTTCTTACCTTATAAATTAATTTTGTATAAGATGAGTTAGAATTAATATTTAGGATATAAACAATCCAACTACCAAAACATAATAATTTATATTACTTATTACTTTCTAATTATACATCCATACAATTAATGAATGAATTAATTAAATAATTAATGCAAATGTAATGCATTCTCTTTTGATTGATAATGTAATAAGCAACATCACAACATCAAACAAAACAATCAATTCATTTTCCCTCCCCTCCAAAGCAAAATACTTTGAAGTTTGTGATGGGTAAGAAGGCAGTGTTAATAGGATGCAACTATCCAGGAACAAAGGCTGAATTGAGAGGGTGCGTTAATGATGTCTGGAGTATGAACAAGTGCCTCATCAACATTTATGGTTTCTCAGAAAAGGACATTGTTGTTCTCATTGACACTCATCATTCCTACACCCAACCCACCGGCAAGAACATCAGATTGGCTCTGTCCAAGCTTGTCCGGTCGGCGAAGTCTGGCGACGTCCTCTTCGTCCACTTCAGCGGCCACGGCACGCGTCTTCCGGCAGAGTCCGACGACCAAGATAATACTGGCTATGATGAATGCATTGTTCCCACAGATATGAATCTCATCACTGGTACGGTAACTCAGCATTTCCTTAGTATATTATGTTTCACTTGTTTTGATTGAGAAATTATTATATGGTTGAAAATTATTATGCGTTTATGGCTTGATTAATTTTTAACGTACACGTACTTAGATTAATTTTTTTACGAAAATTCGATAGAAAAATTGGATGAAACTATTACGTGTTTATAATTTTGGTTAATTTTTATATGATATATCGTTGAGTTTTGTTTTATTTAGGAAATGGTTAATAAAATTCAATTATCTGAAATTTTAGATATATGATGATCCGAAATAATAAAATGATTTTGAATTTATGCAGTATTTTTAATATATTTATTTTAAAATGAGTTTTATTTATAGTAAAAAAATACTGTATTGATTGGTGGAATCCTTAAAATATAGTATATTTAAATTAATTTTTTCTTAGATTTTAAAATTTATAACTATTTTTACAAAAGCTATGTTGTTATTATTAATTCTGTTATGTTTTGATATAAATCTTTTGCGTAGAGGTGAGGTCCCAAGTGAGGGAGACGAGGATTTGTAATACAAAACCAATTTTAAAAATTTTGTTGAATTTTAATAATATCATTCAATAACGTGTTTTTTTTATTATTGTCTACTTATTCCAAAAGAAAGTTATTTCACCTATTCTTAATCTTATTATAAATTAATTGTTCGGACTAATTAGATAATAAGTATATTAATTTTTTATAGGAAATTATTAATATCTATTGTGGAATATGTCTCAATATAAATATAAAGATTGCAATTCTTTCCTCTCTCTTCTCTCTTCTCTCTTCTTCATTATACATATATATATAGTAAAACTTTTGGTGATGAAAAATCCATAGTTTAGAAAAAAATTATTTTTACGAAAAATCTTATCTTATTTTGAAAAATATACTTACACTATAATCATTTTAAAATTTAATTATAATAATATTATAATTAAATATATATATATATTTGGATTACTTATTTATAATATTAAAGTTATAACTTATATTATAATTAAATGTAAAAGTTTAGCATAATTTTATTAAAATTATAAATGTATATAATATTTATTTATATTTTAATCAATTTTTTAATAACCTAAATTTTAATTTCTTTAATAATCTAAATTTTAATTCTTTAAAATATTATAGTTTCGTAAAATAAATAATAAAATACATCATAATATTTAAATGTAACTATATTTAAACTTATTTTAGTTTTTATTCCATTCCATTTCTGTTTCACATGTTCTAAATAATTAATATAATTATATTTAAATATTATTTAAAGTGTAATTGAATCAAAATATAGATTTATCCAGAACTTCTCTATAAGATCAAAAGTATAATAGAAATACATTTATTTTAGTAAATTCCATAGAGTATAGTATATACTTGGTTCAAAGGTATTATATTGAAAGTTTCTTTGGGAAGCCATGTTAACATGTATATTGTGTGCACCAGATGATGATTTCAGACTACTTGTAGACAAGGTCCCAAGGGATTGTAATATCACAATCGTTTCAGATTGCTGCCACAGTGGTGGCCTAATTGAAGCAGCGAAGGAACAAATAGGAGACAGCACCAACGAAGAAGGCTACTTTTCAAACCCTCGATTTCACTTCACAAACTTCCTTCATCGAAACATGCAAGTAGAAGAAGAAGAAGAAGAAGAAACCACTGTGAAGAACCGATCTTTGCCTCTCTCAACTCTCACAGACATACTCCAGCACAAAAGTGGTAAGGACATAGAAACTGGGAAACTAAGGCATACCCTCTTCCACATATTTGGTGAAGATGCAAGCCCCAAAGTGAAGAAGTTCTCAGATTTACTCATGAACAAACTCCAACAAAGAAAAAGTGGTGAGAGTGGAGGGCACAGTGTTGGGGGTGTGGGTGATCTTGCACACAAATTCTTTGAACAGAAGCTAAATTTTGATGGTGACGAGGTGGAAAAACGTGGGGGGACCAAGAAAGAGGAACATGCTGCATCAATCAAGGGCAATGTTTTGGATCGTGGGATTCTGCTGAGTGGTTGCCAGAGTGACCAAACTTCTGCAGATGCATGTCCTGGTGGAAGTTCTGCGTCGGCTTACGGGGCCTTCAGCAATGTGATTAGGGCTATAATTGAAGAGAGTGAAGGGGCAGTAACAAACCGGGATCTTGTGCTGAAGGCTAGGGTGATCCTGCAGAAGCAGGGTTTTTCTCAGAAACCTGGTCTGTATTGCAGTGACAACAATGTTAATGCTCCCTTTGTGTGTTAATGGATGATCAAGAATTTGTGGGTTTGGTTTAATAGTGTTAATTTCAGACCAAATATGTACTTTATGTATTTTAATAATTGCTCAGGATGAGAGATGCTGTTTATGGAATTTGACTCATTTCTTCTGTTATCCCTGAATCTCAAATAATAGTATGTATTCTTTAAAGTTGGTATGAATTATAACCGATGTTTAAGTAGTACAAATAGTTATTTGTATATTTTTCGTCTGAAATTTTAAATAATTTTATTAAATCTATATTAACAATAAATTGATCCTATAATCAATTCTTTAGATCGACCATATAACCTAATCACCTACCTTAATATAAGTTAGTGATCTATTGATACACATAAGTCCCTAATTTCAAATCTAGAAAATTCTTTTTCAGTACCTCGTATTTATAAGGTATTCTGGTGTTGAATTTAAACGTAGTTAGTTATTATTAATGATCCAGTACCAGATCTTAACAAGTTAATAGTCAAATATGGTTATAAAAAATGACAGTTTACATGGATGGTAGTTTTTAATAGTTAAATTAGACCCCTGAATTGGGTCTTTCCTTATGGGTGAAATTTCAAGGTTATAAACGGATTACTTTTTGCTCCCCATAATTTCATTTGGCCTAAAATACACCTCCTAGCCCATACGGATCACAAGCCCCCTCGCCTTTTCGCAAATAGTGCCTTCTTCTGACCAGGTCCTGATGTCGCATATCGACATGTCTGGACAAGGTTGGGATTTTTCCAATGTGTCTCGTTCTTCATATCTTTTCTGCTTCATGGTTTCTTCCGCATCCATGTGTGTGGTAGCTCGTTGATAACACATGTTTGATTCAATTCTTTTCTTATTAATTACATATTTTTAGCATACATCTTTATTGTTATTTTCAGTTTTAACTAAAGAATTTGCATTTATAAAAAAATTAGATATTTTAGTAAAAGTTGTCAATTTTATTTTTTTAAGCACTTAATAGATTTCTAACTCATGGATGATTAAATTGTTTAGGATGAAGAGCTGGAAGAAAAATTTTACGCTGGCTGGAATGGGAGAGTGTTGGATAGGGAGAAGATTATTGGAGAAGATTATTGGAAAAATGAAGGGCAAATCTGTCAAAGAATTTTGAAAAAGATGGAAGGGCATTTTCGAAATTTTGTATGGAATTTTATTAGACACATGTATATAGGATAAAAGAATGAGGATTCTGAAAGGGGAGAAGACAATTTTCAACAATTTCATTTCCACGACTAGGAGAAAGGGGTTTTGACCCGTGGAGATCGTGCTTCCAATTTCTACACTCTTTCATGTTCTATTTTTGTTTTTAGAGTTAGAAATTGCTTCTATTCAACATTGACAAGAGATTCACCAATTCAATTTGTGTTTTGGAGGTGAAGTTGTCACATCTAGGTTTTGCTACTACTATAAGGAATTTGTCTTTCCCTTTGAACATTTGTACCTTGATTCTTTTGTATTTCTCCTTGTTAGTGATTTCAATTTTTAAACTGTTAGTAGTAAAATTTTTCTCATGTAGATTGTTTCTTCCAATATCTTTGGTTTACTGTTAATTGCTATACAAAACTTGACTTTCAATGATTCATTTTAGTGTATATTTTCGGAATGTTATAGTAGTTAGAGTTAAACTCATGATTGAAATTTTAATTAGGATAAATAAAATGATTGATTCACTATTAGTAGTTATAGGTTAGCTTCATTATAATTTTAGATTTGTATTAGGTTAATCTGTTTTACTCTTTTAGTTTTTATTACAAAATCCATTGTGATAATTTTTGTAAAAGAAGAAATTGATAACAAAATTTGATTAGTATTAAGTTTCCTAGGGAAATGACTTGGGTTGATCCTATCCTACATTAGGAGAATTCAACTTTATTTTGAAAACCATAGGCGACTAAGTGGTTTATCACCCGTCTACGTATTTTTGCCATTGTTTCATGTTTCTCCTGATCTAGAGATTCACTAAAGGGATTAGCTCGTAGTCCCTTTGCGAAAGCTTCAATGACATTTCTTTACTGGGTAGGTCTATTTTTATCATAACCCCACAGTATCGGTTGAGGAAGTCTCAAAGAGATTTTCCTTCTTTTTGTCGTATATCAAACAGATCTGCCATTTTTAGGGGTTTAATCTGGTTAGCCGAAATTTTTTGGAGAAAAATATGTGAAATAGTTTTGAATGAATCTATTGTGTTGTTTGGAATCCTGATGAACCATTGTAGAGTGGTTTTGATGAGAATGACCACAAACATTTTACATCGAATAACATCGGTGACTCCTGAGATCAACATTTGAGCTCTAAAAGCATTGAGGTGGGTTTTATGTTCTCCTAATCCCGAATAAGGGGTCATTTTTTGGACCATGAAGTGTGATGGGACTTGCTCCTCTGTAATCTTCCTAGTGAGCGATTGGGGATCAGCGTCAACCTTTGACATCTGAGTGGCTCCTAAATCATGAAGGATAGGTCGTCCTCTCAATATTTGTTGTAGTTCCTGGTTAGCTTTTTGTAATTCCTCCTAGGCCTTCATAGCCTCCTCCCTTTGGTGACATGCTTCATCCACTTCTTCCCTTAGACGTTCTTGCTCAATACGGGCTTTCTCCCCACACGCTCCTACTCAATAAGACCTTCTTCGCTAGCTCTTTCACGTTCTTCGAAAATTTTTCTAAATTCTTCGTTGCTTCTTTGTAGTTCTACCATGGTCTTCAGAATCTGTCAGAGAGTTAGTGAGTCGATGTTCCCTCCAGTGGGTGTAAGCTACCTATTGTTTCTCATTTTTTAAGGTTTCTCACAAGTTTATCACTTAGAGTGGGAGTAGGAATAGTTTACCTGCCCCACGGTGGGCGCCAATTTGTTCTAGCAGTTGAGGTATTTGGTCACTCTTGGCTAGTCCAAATAGAAGACGTCCTTTTCTATACCTCAATATCTCGTATTTATACTTGTTCTATGAAGTATTCTAGTGTTGAATTTAAATGTAATTAGTTATTATTAATGATCTAATATCAAATCTTAACAAATTAACATAAATGACCATAGTAAAATATGGTTATAGAGAATGACAATTTTACGTAGATGATGATTTTTAACACTTAAATTGAACCCTAAATTAAGTCTTTCCTGATAGATGTAATTTCTATATTATAAGCAAATTACTTTTTGCACCTTCGTAATTTCATTTGGGCCTAAAATACACTCATAATTCATACCGATAAATCTTCTTTTCACTGGTGAGGAGGAAATAAAAATAGATATTATAGAATTATTTTAAGAGTGTATACATGTTAAAAACGAATATTTCCTTCTTATTTATATCTCCTAGGCCTGGATGCTACTTAGTACTGTGTACTTTGTGATCAGGCCGCTTCGATCACCAAAGAAAAATTCAAGTTTTATGCTTCATTCACTGATTTTATACGCACCCTTTAACACGCAAGGTCGTTGAAAGCCCACCTGGTTCCGGCACTTGTTCAATTCTTCAGCCTCTCGATTGAGCCACAAGAGGAGTACAACTTGTGCAAATCTCACAAGCAAAAAATTAAAGGGACAAGAATCCTATTCCCTACTCATTTTTTCTTTATTCCCTTTCAACCCATCACCTTTATTTTTAGTATATAATTTTTTGAAGAACCACACTCCACCCGAACCTTCTTACCCGTTTCCTTTTACATTATCTAAATACAAGATACCATATTTCTCTCTTATCTTATCACTAAGATATATTTTTGTTACATATATATACCTCTAATTCGGTTTTGGAGAAACTAGTTTAAGATGCCATGGGCAACCTCTTTGGCAAAAGTAAAAAGCATGGCACTCATAGTTCAAGCCACCATGATAAAGGAAGAGGTGGAAGAATCTTCACTAACGTGACCACAAGAGGTTCACCACCCAATATTCCATCGCAAATATCTTCCTCGTTGCCACCACCAATATTATATCCATCTCTTGAACCACCTTCTCCGCCGCCGCCACCACCGGTGCGATCAAAATCCATTTCCAAGAAACCAAGCTTTGGGAGAGTTGACTCCAAACAAAGCTCTTCGATCATGGACAAGAAGCAATCAGCAGCCAAGAAGTATGCTCTTATCCGTGACAACTTCTCCACCCTGGAACTGGTATGAATTAATTTTATCTTTGTTATAATTCAATTTACCTGATTAATCTCTCAAAAAATAAAAAATAAAAACAGTATTAGTTAGAAAAATTGTATATATGGTACCCTCTTCAATTTAAGTGTTTCCAAATTCTTACTGTGAAACACTTTTGTCCCTCTCTTTAATATATCCAAACTCATTCAACCAAAACATAACTGTATCTTGCCGTAGCAATGAGTTTATTAATGAATTATGTTTAAAAAAATTTAAAATTTCGTACTATTTAAAAGAAATAACGTAATCACATAAAAAAGAAAATTTGGAAAAGTTAACAAAGCAACGTTTTGCATTTTTCCAGAGACTGGTTTAGTGCTTGGAATATTTTAAAGGACGAATCATTATTTAACTTCTCTCATGGTCATGTTCGAATGTGAAAATAAGACAAGTTAAAATTAGAGATTATTTCCTAAATTTAATTAATTTTTTAAGTCTTTAAAGTATATTTAATTGATCACTTAAATCACGTGATATTTTAATTTTTTATTTAAAATAATTTACAAATTGCATTCTCAATTTTTAAAATTATTTATTTTCAAATATGAAAGTAATGACACCATAAATATTCATTGAGGACATTGACCCTATTTAAAAAGTTAATGACGCAAGGTCTATAATTTGAAGAATAATATTTGAGGGTCATTCCATTAATTAAGAATATATACGAATTTTTCTGCCTCAACCTTCTAGTTTAGCCTTCTTTTGTCTGTTCATTTTCTTTGACAGCTTCTTTTGTCGGTTCATTTTCTTTGACAGCTTTTTACGTTTTACAATATATAATGTTAGAATTTTTATTTTTTTTACAATATCCATATTAATGGATTTTACATTTTGTTTGAAGATAGATGTTTCCCTTCATCTTTAAAACGTGGCCGATATATACTTTTTTATTTTTCAAAATTTTGTTTATACGATTGGTAATAGACATATTCATGGTTGTGGTTCAGTACAATGCAATTGCAAGGTTAATTTCTTAAGTACAATGCAACTACTTTCATGATGTGGTTCAGTAGTAGTTATTACACAGTGTGTTAAAAAGTATCTCATTTTAAATTACATATGTCATGTTGGTTTCATGTGAGAATAACATGTAATTGTATTTTAACTTGAAAGCAATACTTAACGAGAAGTTTTTTATTAGACCAATAATTCGAAGATTTTTTTTAATTTGAAACAAATATGTAACAAATTATACCGAATATTTTTATTCCGTACATAAGAATTATAATTAAAAAATTATTTTATATTTATTTTAATAAGGAATTGGGTTTTAATATTTATTATCTAGAGCTCGTACATTTTTATATTTTTCACGTAATTTCTAGTAATTTACTTCAAACATAAGCATAATTAAGATTTATCAAATAAATTTATAAACTTTCATAATGAAAAATAAGTAAATAATCAAGGAATAAATTTCAATCCACATGTAAGTGATCGAATCAAAAGAAATCAAACAAAATTATAAAAGCTTTAATAAAAATATTTGCAAGAAAATAAAATAATTACTGTAATAAACCATAAATATATAAGTTGAAGAACTAAAACTTACATTGTAAACCAAATTAGTGAACAGAGACTCCATCCCAATAATTTTTTTAGTTACTTTCATTATATTCCAAAAACATCAAATATATTTTTAAAAGAAATTTCACCAAAACAAATAAATGTGGTATAAGGATTAAATTTATTCTAGTAACTAGTTGAGACAAAAATAAACATGTTCCATTATAGTAAAAACTCAACTACAGCTGAGGTTAGAGAGAATATGCTGAGATTATTTGTTTTAGTGATGGATTCATATAGAATAAAATATATTTCAACCTATGGTAAAAATTTAACAAACACTTAAAAGGAAAATATTAAAAATTTAAATATAAATTAAAAGTTTTATATTAAATAAAAATGAAAAATTTGAGTAATATATGTAAAAAAAACTATAATTTTATATGGAAGGTGATGTAATTATATTTTATACTATTGACTCATGTTAAATATCCCGAATACTAAACCTTAATAGTATTAGATTGAGGTTTAACTAAAGCCATGACTTTGGTTTTAGTTTCTTTAGACAAGCGAAACAAAGAGGTTTTATAGTGAGCTGTGGTCATAAACATTTGGACCCTGTTCATAATAGATAGCATTTATTACGAATTATAACAATCTTCTTCCTAAATTGATCATAGGTATTCATTGACTTTCACGACTATTCTACTTTTAAAAATCGATATATCTATCATATTAATTATATTTCATTGATTATATCTTAAGATATCTCGCTATTTATTATTATTTTTTTTTCCTTTTCTCTCTCCAACCAAACATTTTTCTTTTTTAAAGTTCTTGGTCTTCCAAGAAACTGGCAACTTTTTCCAAGATGTGTTACGGATGCTGCTGTCACATGTAATTACTTGTTCATTTTCATATTAAAGTGCAACGGCTAATTTTCCATTCAGATACATCTTCTTGGAATTTTCAGTACTTATACTATTATATTTTATCATATACTTCTCTTTTTTCCTTTCTGTATTTTTATTACATTGATATTTTAATGTATAAAAGTGATACAAATATAATTTTTGTTGTGGAAAAGTAGAGTCTATCCCCCAGCGTCACGGGAGCAACTCACCTAGTTATCAATTGCTTTCACTCGTACTCCATTTTAGTTTTTGATATTTTTTGGAATAAAAGTAAAACAAGGATGGTTTATAAACTACTTTAAATACAAATATAAAAATATATTTTGAAATTGCAAAATTTTAATTAGTTTATTTGCATAATGTTTGTTCGAATTATACTTTTCACAATAGAAAAGGTGTATAAAGTGAAAAAACATATTTAATTTCAATTTTAATTTGGAGAGTGAGTAACTATGAACAAGTATTTTAGAATTTTAGTTCATTTTATGCATATGACTTTTAAAGTCTTCTACAATTCATTTTAATACTTAGAGTAGTCCAGTTAAGTTCTCTCTAGAAGATAAAGTAATGTTTCAAATACAAAGAATCTTAACGGATAGAGATAAGTGTATATTCTTTCCTTCTACGTATGAAATACTGTGGAATTGGTCAATCTACTTAATATTCGATAAATTACAGAAAGTTAAGTCATAGTATAATAGATATACTATAAAAAAAAAGTAAGTATATTACAACAAATATATTTAAAAAAATAAAACTATATGTTATAAACAAACTATTCATTAATTTAATAAGTCTTACTACATAATATATATATATATATATATATATATATATATATATAGACGTATGTATGTATATGTATATATTTTAAAAATATGCATGAAAGTAGGTCAGGTCAATAGATTGCATAACCCATACCTTTTTTCTTTACAGCAACCCATACTTACAACACACTATCTGAACTTATAAAAAAAGCTACATCATATCCTATTGATTTATCAGCTTTGAGTCTTTGACACTTTATTTAAAGGAATAAAAGAGAAGGGGCGTAGAACAATGTGGCGAGAATAGTAATTAGTATTTTTCTTTTATATTGTTAAACATTGGAAATAACGACATGTTTGAAGTCACACACAAAATAATATTTATCTCTTTAACATAATTTAATTCGAACACAATACTATAAAAGTATACCATGATTAGGCGCTTTTTCAAAAATACTTTCTACTCATAAATAAGTTTATGTGAGTATAAAAAGTTATTTATAAAAAAAAAAAAGTATTTTGATTATCGTTGAGTACTGTATTAACATATCATACTCACACCAGAATAATATATTAATTAAATTTTATAATTAAATATAAAAGCTTTTACTTTTTTAAGTGATTATTACTTGTAATACTTTATAACTGAGAGTTGGTTTATCTTTCAATAGTTCTTTATATAACTTTGAATCAGTACCCCTTTTATTGGTTTTTCATCATTATTAGTACGTAGTATTATTAAACTATTTATGTTTTTATTAATTTAAAACAAACGCTTAATCCAAATTCAACCTATTATCATTCCTATAGATGAATAGTAAATGTGAAATTAGTCATATGAAAAAGTAATCACCCATCTCAAGCATGAAATTTGCTTTTAGAAAGTTCATTTTTAAGATCTTCCTGAAGATGATTATATTAATTTTAGAATATTGTTTATAGATAATAAAAGTAAGCATACATTTAAATTTCAGCCTGATTTTTAGACAGAGATAGAATAAAGTCCCTAAATATTTTATAACAATAACATATTTCAGCTTGATTTAAGATTTTATATTTCTTCATTGAAGCTTGTTCATCGTGTGAATAACGGCAATAATGGACCTCACTGTCATTGCATGGTACACACATCTTGTTCAGGTCAAGAGTCAACCTTGCTATAAAAATATAACTCAGACTATTTTCCTGCTTTCACACACCTATATGCAGGTATATATAATTACAAATTTAACTGGTAGTTGAAATATTAAGTAAAAATAAATAAATAAATAAAAGTAATATATAAATAGAAAAATTTATAAACTTATTTCTTGAGTTGAAAATGATATGACATTTTTTACCTGAATTTGTTCTTAATTTATTGATATCAAATTATATGAATTTATTTTTAATTTATTCCAAATGTGTGCATTTATGGGACTTGATTTGTCAAGAAAGAAGAAAAAAAAAGTGTACTTCTTTTCTTGTTATTAATGATGCCAAACTACTTTTTCAAAAGCATGTTTCATGCTTGGTCGTTACTAGAGGCTACCAGTCATAACATGCAACAAATCTTCAAAAAAATTATGCAAAACAAAACCATTTAATCTGCACTAACCTATCGCACTCCTCCACCATAGTTAATGGCTTGTGTTGTCACCAAAACACTTGGGCTGGGGCAGGGACAGAAACAGGACTCTAAAATAGATCAACTAGGGGTGTTGAAGTGCTGATATTTTCACACCCTACACAGTGTTTTACCTACACTTGACAACTAAAAAAAATATTATTTATTATAATATAATATTTTATTATAAAAGGTAGCTGTAGGGTAAATGTTTTTAAACATAGTTTTCAAAAGGGTATTTTCTGGGAATGATCTATGACTTCTGAAAAAAATGTTATTTGGCAATCAATTATGTTGGAGGAGGAACCGGAGAACTGTTTGTACTGTTGAATCTTCAAAACCTTCATATATTGACTGGTGTAATTTATAAAAATATTATGTTCTTAAAGACTACTTTTGAAAACCACCAAATGGCTTTCTATGCATTTATTAAATTTGTAAGAGAAAGTATTTAGATTCTTCCTTATAACCTTAGTTGAATCATAGTTTGAAAGTGTTTGGTAACAAGAATACTCCTTCCTATGACTGCAAACGTTAAATTAAGATGGCAAAAAGTGTGGTCAAAATAAAAGTTTGCTCACCCTATATTTAAAAATTCTCACAAAGAAACTAATTCTTCAAATCACGATTGATATGAAATTTTTTTAACAATTACCATTGAATAATGAATTGTGAGCTACTATGTTAATTAAGTGCAGTGTTCATTATGCAGCGAATTTCATGAAAATTTGTTATCCTTTTTAACTTGTGCAGGTAATAACAGCCTTGAGGAAAGAAGGATTAGAATCATCAAATCTCATCCTTGGAATTGATTTCACAAAGAGTAATGAATGGACTGGTATGTGGTAGTACATGAACAAGTTTGTAGCCAAGTAATTTCGGGGTCCATGATGGGGTATAAGAAGCATGATTTGAGAACTAAAGTTAATTGGCCAAAGATGGTCTTCTTTGACAAAATATTGTGGGATTTGGTTTGCTTATAATTTCTTGAATTTTTATGAAATGATTTGTTTCTGACTGAAGGCAGAATCTCATTCAATAAAAGAAGCCTGCATGCTATTGGAACTACACCTAATCCTTATGAGAAGGCTATCTCTATTATTGGCAAGACTTTGGCTCCCTTTGATGATGACAACTTGATTCCATGCTTTGGCTTTGGTGATGGTAAGGCCTAATCCTTAAAGCAGACTAAGTATTAACCAAGAATAGTTTCTCAAGCTTCACATGTAGATCAATTTCTATCATGATGCAGCTACTACCCATGATGAAGAAGTGTTTAGCTTTCACAGTCATCATTCACCTTGCCATGGCTTTGAGGAAGTCTTGGCTTGCTACCAGAAAATAGTTCCAAACTTGAAACTTTCAGGTCATTATCATCCTTACTTTTGGCAGTGTTGTTCTTCAAGATGTAACTGTTTTGCGCTGGAAAACTTCTGGGTGGCTCCTATGATGCTTGATTTTTGAAACTGGTGTAGTTGTAATCTCTTTTTTTATATTAAAAACATGTATTTGATTCAATGCAAGGACTAACACTGAGTTAAATGATATTTCAAAAGACTAAAAACATTTTACCAAACTGGTTAAAATTCACTGCTGAAGTGAGTATTGTGTTTTGTGTGAAGGACCAACTTCTTATGCTCCGGTGATTGAAGCTGCCATAGACATAGTTGAGAAAAGTCGTGGCCAATTCCATGTGTTGGTTATAGTTGCTGATGGCCAGGTATCAAACTATAATGTTACCTTCACGTGTGAGTGGGTGTCTCTTAAATCTTATTTGCATAAATGTGTTTGATTTTAAGGTTACAAGAAGTGTCAACACTGGAGATGGAGAACTAAGTCCTCAGGAAGAGAAGACTATTAAAGCAATTGTTGATGCAAGGTAAATATAGCTTAAGCAATCCTTATCAAGAATATTGTTTTTTTTTTTTAATAATTGAAATGAAAATGCCCCATGACAAAATGAAACAAGGAATTATGAAAATAGATGGAAGATAGCCTTGTCTACAAGACTACAACAAAAACATCAATATTGTCTTGTTTCCGATGTTTCTTTTTCTTTCTTATAATTTCTTCCCCCTTCAACAAAGAACATGCATCTTATTATCTAAATAACATTTATAATTATTTAAAAGGCAATAATATTAAATAATTGTGCTACTAAAATCTATTAGCTAGAAATGAAATTGCTTAAAGCATATCACCAATATTCCATTTTAAGTCAACTAACTCTGCAGGAATGACATCATCAATTAATATTACTTATTTAACTACTAGAATATCTTAGGATATCCTTATATTCAAGAAGGTGGATTTAAGATGAAAGTAAGTGAAAAGTTTGGTTGTTTAGATTAAGAGATAGATAGTAAGATTTGAATAGAAAATTTATAAAAGCTTGTGAGTGATGTGATGTGTGTAATTGATAAATAATTTTTTAGTAGATGATTTTGTAATTTAAATTAATTTAAAATTAAA
>Ga0099824_1004358_pt1 | contig 20393 bp, 10 predicted proteins | sample SiratrowhiteBW_FD_76837 | JGI IMG/M metagenome (GOLD analysis project Ga0099824, IMG submission 76837) | Root nodule microbial communities of legume samples collected from California, USA - Siratro white BW | ecosystem: Host-associated > Plants > Roots > Nodule | place: USA: California... | reverse complement strand
TATATATATATATATTTCTATATTTTTCCCTTTTTACCCGTCTTTAATTTTGCCATATTCCTAGAATGCTTGCACTTTAGCTTGATAACTTTATACTTTTATTTTGAATCATTCAGATGTCCCCAAGTAGCTAATAGAATTTATGCGCGATTCAGAAACCTTATTTTGAGTTTATTTGTTTGTGTTACCTTTAAGATTTTTAGGGTTAATTGGCCCATGACATAAGTTGGATGCCCATTACAAAAATAAATAAATAAACCCAAAGGCACCTATCCAACACTTTGATATTCGATTTTCATTACTTTTTTCTTTTTCCATTTCTGGTCAATTTTTTTGCCACTGCTACAGAAAATGTCTTTACAAACGCTGTAGGGACACAATATGGGCACTAACAAAAATATATAAACTGATCATGTTGACATTCAACGTATCATGCAAAGATATATTAATATATTAATTTATCGTAATCTCGATTCCTTCTCTTTTCCCCCTCCATTTGAACGGTGCGAATGAGACGTTTTCATTCCCTTTATTTCGTGCAAGCAATTTTCATTAATAACGCTTTGCCTTGTACGGTTGAAGATAAAATTTCTCTCATTTTGGCTTCCTTACACGAAATAAACAAATGGGGTCTTCTCTTTTACTTAAACAAAGGGTGACGTAAAATTTTTTAATGAAATAATTAAAATCCACCAATTTTGATTTGGTAGATTCGACCTAAATGCAACAATCATTGATGGGTTGTAACTAGTCATGCATCATCCCTATATTCTTCCCCAACCGTCCATGGCTCTTAAGTTGAAAACTAAAGGAAGTGGCTCCTTAGATATAGACATCAGATTTGGATGTCTGGGGTGGGAATAGAGTTTGAGAATGTGCATCAATCAGAGATATGAACCAAAAGCTACTTTTTCTTCACCCTAAATAACTCTATATTCTTTTCTTTTCTTTTTGTAATTTCATGGCTGCCAAATTGTCCACTTCCACTCTTAGATACCAGCAACACTGTAACAGCACCAAATGCGATTACTCGACGCTGAAACTAAAGGGGAATAGTGTAAAGGCACTTTTGCAAGAGGTAGGGTAGAACAACAAAGAAAATGAAAGCTACAGGAAGAGCATGTTGCTAAAAAAATTTGCATCCTTAACCTTAATGATGTCGTCCGTGCAGTAAAAAAACAATCAAAAAATAAAAAGTGATTTTGTTTACAAATTATCTCCATCCTAAAATGAAATGCTTTTGTTTGTTCGTTTTGAGTGTGATTGGTGAGTTGAGGCAGCTTTCGGTTGTGCCATTCCAAATTTGATTGTGTTGGTAAGACAGAGATTGGTTAAAATAATGGTAGGCATGTTGGTGGGGCATGAAGAAAGTCAAATATACTTGATTATTTGTTTTATATACAGAGAAGTGTGGCAACCACAAGAAGGCGTGTGCCAAATGGAGCCACGTATCCTACGAAACACTCCTTTCACCAACTACCCACGCAACCTCCAACACCACATTTTTCCATTGATTCCTCTCGCAACAAATAAAACGTAGAGGTTTCAAATTGAGTTTTGTGAAATGAATTAGTTTCTCTCAACATCACAGATTACATAAATTTGTAATTGTCATGCGCAAATCATGCGTAAATTAGCAGTAATAATATATAGTAACAAACGTAATAACTCTAAAGTTTTCAAAGACCAACGTTATATGGTTTGAATATTTTGCATGTATGAACCCGTGAAGGTGGCATGCACTGTAGCCAGTTTTGAACATTTTGATGTAGCACGTTGGATGGAGGGAAAGAGTGAGCTTGGGAATTTGCTTTTTTCAAAACTATTTCTAACCACGTATTGTTTATTGATTATGTTTAACATTAGTACGAGAGTGATTTGGAAACGAGTACTGTGACGCTGACCAGGGAATGATAAATATTATTGGCGACGAAATTGATTTGGAATTCAAGTGTATATGATTGGAAAATAGATTGGGAGATGATTTTGGTATAAATAATTTTTTATTTGATGATTGTAATTTATATTTCTATTTTTATTACTATTTGTGGATAAAAAAAAGGTTAATAATTGAAAGTAACTTAATTTTAGAAATTCATTATCACTTTTTATATCTGTTTAGAAGTTTGAATGAAAAGTTATATTTTCATCACATACATGCATTATCAATATATTAATCATTAGTATAAGATAGAAGTCGACAATTTATATTCATTTAGAGTTCAGATTTAATTTCAAAATAATGAAATACGATAATATATATACATATATAATCATTAAAGGTTTAATTAATTTAATAAATTTAAATATTTCACTTAGAATATTTAGATGTTTTGAAGTTGTTGCAGAAAGTAGATTCAAACATTGTATAAACTCTACATCTAAAAACATTTCATGTAAGAAAGAAATTCTAGTTGCTTCATAATTAATTTTCTTGTTAGTTAGTTGGCAAAAGTTACCTGAACTTTTGTTTCTAGTGTTTGAACAGAATGCAACAAGAAATGCAGTCCATTAACCACATCATATAGCATTAGCCCTAGTTTACCTCCTAACCAACTACCCATATGACTTCCAACAAGGTAACCAAGTCCCCCAAGCCTTTGCTCCCCAAGGAACCCTCCAACATAAGCTCCACACAAAGTGCCACTTCCCCTAAAGAACCCCTAAGTGAAAGTGCCACCATAGTACACAGATTCAAAAAGGTCCCATCCTGAAGAGATGATAGGACCCATAGTGTGTTTGGCTTTACGAGAAGCCAATTTTGCTGCCTTTTCACCTTCTTTCTTGGCATATTTCACTGAAGCCCTTTCTGACATTCCCTGCTTCACAACATCAACAAGGGCAGATTTCATTGCCTCTTGCCTTGCTCCTTCAACACGAGCAGCTCTGATATTGTACAAGTACAGCTTCACACCTTCCTTCACACTACATGCTAACGTTCCAGAAGTCATGTCAAAGCAATTTAAGAGTGTAAACTTCCCACTGTGATGGGATGACGCATTCTCACCAACAAGTTGCTTGCATTTTTTAGCTGACAGAAGGAGCACACAATAATCAGCACCAAGCTCCACCTTACCAATTATGTGTTAGTCATAAGGAACAAGTTAAAGATGAAAAATCTGTCTCAGTGAGCATTTATTTTATATATGGTCAAATAAGTTTCATCCGTTCATGAGAAAATTACCAGTCAATATTAATATTTTGTAATAATCATCCATTTTATAGTTAACAATGGAGATTGCATATTAATTGTATCTTTATCACTCTAGAGGAAGCAGAATCCACCACATTAATTATCACATAAATAAATTAAAACTTGCATGTAACACGAGAAATATTCTACTGTAGCTATGATGTGAACAATCATGTCCCGGACAATTGGTTAAGAATTTTTTATCAGTAAAAACAATATTTATCAGTTAAAACTTTCTTCAATTATTAAAACATTACTTTGATTAATACAATTCGGATTATAGACTCTTAGTACTTCACAATCAATATTTGTAAAAGAAAAAACTAATTAAGCAAACTCTCCCAAATTAAGATCATTGTCAAATTGTTCACGAAAAAATAGCACGAAGCAAGCAATAAATATTCATTGTCCAATCGAGTCTGATGCAAGATTACGAGTAATTTGACATGAAATTAAAAAAAGGGATCCGAATTTTTCTGCACAATCAAACAAAGTAGAGATGCAAGAGTTAAATCATTGATATCTGCTATATTTTTTAATCTCATTGATGTCTGCTACATTTTTTAATCTCGTTGATGTCTATAATTAGATAACATCAATGTCAAATGCTTGAGAAAAAGAAGAAGAAAAGGAAAATCAATTGTAATCACAAAAATAGAATACATAGAATAGGAAATGAAAAATTGGGTACCTGTGATGCTAAAAGCAACGATGGCAGTCACAATGGTTAGAAATCGAACTTTCTTCTTCTGGAAAGCCATGGCATGGCAGTAACGGAAAACGAAATGTAACGAAATATTTGGAAATTACTGTAAAGTATAAACAATGATAAATTAAATGAAACCTTCCATAATAGATTCTTGATTTGAGGTTCAGGTAAATTATTGCTAGCAAGAGAGAAGCCGAATTGCGTAAGTGCACAAAGTTAATGATAATGGGTTGTCCAATCGGCCCAACTATACACTGTTTAAAATGGGCTTGCATTAGGCATTAAAAAGCATGTAATGAATTCAGCAATGTGTACGTCAGTTTCGGACAACTTCAATTACAATCTATTTCTTTGTTACCAAATTTAAACCTAATTTTCTTTTTTTATTTCCTTTTTCTCATAATTTACTTAGGAGGATATTACTTATTGTATATATTATCTATTTCTATCTCCCAACTGCTTGTTTTAATTATTAGGATAACATTAATGTAAAAAGCACTAAACAATATATAAGTCTTATTTGCTATTTAACGGAATCTGTATAAATTTTATGTAATATTAAAATAATACTATATTAAAATTTTCACTGTAATTATATTAACCTCACAGTTACCCTTATGTTTATTTTTTCTATCACACACTATCATTAAAATTATTTCATTTTTAGCCTCTAAATTTATTTTATTTAGTTTTAATTATTTTATTGAAAGTTGAAAGTCACCCACATGTTATATTATCTTGTAAAAGCTTTTCCTTCATTCTTTTCTTTCAATCAATTCCACTTCCGTAATGAAGCACCGATACCATAGGATCGATGTCAGTCACGAAGTTTATTCAAGATTGCAATTTCTGAGGTCGGGATTAGCAAAAAAAACATTGCAACTTAAAATTTCGAAACATCGAAAGGAAATAGAAAGAATAACGTAGGAATTATTTGTTACAAATTTGTCGAAAATAACTTCCTTCAACTGAGATTAAATGAACAAAAGGTACCTGCCCTTAACGTTGATACATACGGTCAGACTCGTTAGTGTCGCAAGAAATAAACGCAAATTCTAGTAAAAAAATCATCCTTTATTCCCAGGAGATAAAAAGGATACAAATCTCGTACATTCTACTAGTTTCATATGTGTAAATAAATGAATATTAAAAGAACAATAATCATGGTTTGCTGCATCAAAGGTCATTGGGAAGTTATTCCGACTCCGCAAGCCAAAAAATATCAAGCTTTTAGCATCATACTTCCACATATATAATTCAGTGATATGTATTTGTCGCGGCAAATGTACCATATGAAGCCAAAGATGCTTCCTTGTATTCTGATATAAACCTTGATGAGGAATGACAATTACCGAAAGGGCAGATGACTTAACCTCAGACTCTGAAAAAGCCTTTCAGCACTGAATATGCAAAATGTTGCCATAGGCTGAGAATTTGATTGATTTAAGCATCATCGTCTTTGTCCAAAGAAGCTGATAGATAGCTCAAGATGAATCCGTCTAGATCTCCCTCAAGGACGGATTCAGGATCTGAAACCTCATAGTTAGTTCTAAGATCTTTCACCATATGGTAAGGCTGCATCATACATAAATAATATTAGTTATGATTATGATTAAGGTAAAAGGCCTAGATCATGACAGACTGCTAAAAAAATGGGAGGGAGAGACATGTACAATCTCAAACCTACATGGAGAACATAACTACGAATCTGAGTGCCCCATGTTATGTCAGTGAGAGACTGTGTATGTTGTGCATTCAACTGTGCCTGGCGTGCCATCTCCAGTTGGTCTAACCTTGACTGAAGCACAGCCATAGCTGAAGCCTTATTCTGATGCTGCGATCTGTTTTCAAATAATACCCAAAAATCAAAACCTAAGAACACAACATAATTAGAACATGAACAAGATCGTTTCTCAAGGCATGGACGAGCACTGTCCTTAAGAGCTTATACGCATTGTGTCACACAAGTTCCCGATATACAATAGAAACATCTCAGGTGGTATCGAGAAGCACATAACTGGCAAGTAAACTCGTAAGAGCAAAGAACCCAAGATAGGAAAAGAGAGGAGAATGAGTGAAGGTGTGTTTTGCAAGAGCGGAGAGGCACTTATTTATAGGAATTGGAGACTTGACCTACACAGTCACAAGATCCCATAATCACCTAGGTTAGGGAAGTTTTGGAGGAACTTTGAGTAGATAGTGGAAGCATGTTGCGGATAAAGGGTAGGAAAGTTGTGGAGAGAGGGGAGGCAATGTTCATGGAACGTGGAAGCAAAAAATCCTGTAAACCTAGGTTCCAACATTCACAAGGCCAAAAATTAAAGAAATCCAAATAGACTTTAAAAATTATATTAACCAAAGGCAAAAAAGAAAATAAATAAACCAAGTGTCCTTATTTCATGTCCAAGGGAGGAATCGGCAAGATTTGAACTAAACCATACACATAAACCTTAAATGAGGCCCACAATTTCATATGCAGGAAGACCACCTCCTTTGCTACCTACTTTGCAAGTGTAAGCCTACTTTGGAAGTGTAACGAGTGTCTTGATATATAAACCCTTTCTAAGTGTGTAATCTAGGCAATATAAGCCTTTTGTAATACTCAAAATTCACAACACACAACACAGTCAGTGTGTGAATATGTACACATATTTCTTACCTTTCATTCTGACAAGTTGCAGTAACTCCTGTAGGAATATGAACTATTCTTACAGCACTATCAGTTGTGTTAGCATGCTGGCCACCAGCACCACCACTCCGAAATCGTTCAATTCGAAGATCAGATTCATTAATCTTTACATGGGTAGATCCATCACCTAGGATTGGAATAACTGCCACAGCAGCAAATGAAGTATGTCGGCGCTTATTGCTGTCAAAAGGTGATATGCGCACCAGCCTGTGCACTCCTATTTCTGCTTTGGCATATCCAAATGCAAACTCACCATCTACTTTAATGGTAGCTCGCTGAAAAAGCAAATAGACCCATATATTCAGAAACTAGCAGTTCCCTTCAATCGAAAATATAACATAAGGGAATAAGTGTCAGAGGCAAAATCTATGTTGAACTAGAGGCTACAAATGGAAATGGAATCCTATTGGTGATATTGCTTGAAGTTTAAATATATGCAAATTAAGCAAAACAGAACTTGACAGTTGAAAATCAGAAACAGTAATCACATTAGAGGGAGGAGGTAGCCATGGACCATGCATGCAAGACTTATGTGGAAAATTGCAAAATAATTTTAAAGTAAATAATTCTGAAGATGGTGTGAAGAAGAACCTTGATTCCTGCAAGCTCACCAGGCATTTCATCAATTAAAGTTACTTTATATCCACGCCGCTGTGCCCATGACTTATACATCTGCATGACCATTGATGCCCAGTCCATGCTCTCCGTACCCCCAGCCCCAGCTTGAACCTATAATAGTAAGCTTCAAAAGGTATATTCACATACACAACCACAGGCCAAGTTCACTTCTTTCTAATGAAGCACAAGGGAAAAAGTTCTTAGGATATATTCTAGTGCAGCATACCAACATCATGTTCTTAGACCTAGATTGATTGCTTGGGCATGAATACTGATAAAAACAGCAACGCCGTAATAGAAACTTTTAAATATCTATGACAACAACCTCAATGTAGCAAGAACAAGAATCTTGCTCCCCAGCAAGCAACGCCTCTAGCTCTTTCTCTTTTGCATCTCTTCTCATGTTAAGCAACCCTTTCAATGATTCCTGAAAAGGGAAATACTCAATGCATGAATATATAAATCTGCATATACTAGTAAGAAATGATTCAGTCTTGGGCATGAATAAACTAGTGTTCGACATCAATATATGTTTCCTACAAAGTATATCTACCACATAATACGTTGAGCCCTATAGATTTTCAAACATTGCAGTATGATGTTAAACAATAGTGTCTACTTAAATTTTCTTTCTTGTGACAATAAATTACCAAGCCCTCACTGGCTTAAATTTTTACTTCTCTTATTCTCTCATGTCCACTCTACTTTGAACACCAAATCAAAGGATCATACGGGTCAGATTACTAAGCATCACACCCTTTTGTAAGACTATTACAAAAAAAAAAGGCGAATACATGCCTAGGATAAGATGAAGCGAGTCCCCACCGATTCCAAATCCGCATCATTCTCTTCGCGGGCAAGCTTTATCATGTCGATATGCTCAAGTAATTCTTGTTCCAATGCATTTACTTCTTTCATTTTCCCCAGGAGCGAACCATGCTCTCGGCTTATTTTACCTGCCTTCACCGGATCATCCCAAAGGTCCTCCTTCTCTAGCTGGAATGATAACATGTTCAACCTCACCTTCAATTTTTCCCACTGCCACACAATACACACGATCAAACTTTAACAAACCCAAGATAAAAATTTGGAAATCAGAACAATTACACTAATGCCACGAAAACAAAGACCAATCAGTACTAATTAGTAACTAACTACTTAATAAGTTACTAAGCAATGACAAAATAAGCACGTTTAATTTAAGAGAAAACAGGGTATTTACCTGTAAGCGACGTTTGATCAAATTAATAGATTGAGCTACAGCGGTGGCATGACTCTTCCAATCTCCGTCGCTCTCGTCCAGAATGTTCCAATTATTGGCCAGAATTTTTTGGACCGTGAGCCCATCAGAGGTTGAGGGCTCGGTGGCGGCGGCCTCAGAGGCCCAAAAGCGAATTTGGAGAAGCGCGTTAGAGAAGCTGGAACTTGGGATCGAATTTGAAGAGAAGCAAGGATTGGTCTTTTGTGGAAGGGAATGTGACGATTGGCGACACCAAAACCAGCTTGAGGAGGCCAGAGTGTGATGCGACTCGGACGAGTTTCCGACGAGTTTGTGCAGAAACAGGGACAAGGCCTTAGTCCTACGGGATTTTCGTAGTAAACATGACATGTTCTGGCCCTTGTGTATGACAGAACAACGGAAACGGGGAAACTAACACTTCTATGAGGAGAAGAAAAGAAACAGAACCCCACCTTTCAGCTTCAGGACTCTACGAGGACGATGAAGATGCTTACGCTGCAGCTCCACCCATGTTGAACTCTCCAACGGGCCTGGCCCGTTTACCACCTTTTCATTACTATGGGCTAACATAGGGTTTCGGCTTGCTTCCGCTTTTACTTCCTGCACCCCCATAATTGGGTGCCCTTCCTCACTGCACTACGCTGTCACTACTGCACCATCACCTATATGAAAGAAGAAAAGAGAGAGCAGTTGTGAAAAAAAATTTGTTCTGTAAATATTATTCTAAAACATATTTAAATAGTTTGTTCCAAAAATTCTATTCTAGAAAACTTACTCTGAAATGTATTCTTTATGTTTTGAAAATTTCATTCTAGAAATCTTATTTCAGGAATTTTATCGTGTTCGATAAATCTCATTCCATGAATTCTAAAATAATTTCTAAAACCGATAATTTAGAAGTCAAGCAACTTTAATAAAGAATAAAATGGTTATTTTAAAAATTATGGAGATGTGCCAAGAAATTACGAGGATGTAGGAAGAAGAAACCTAGAGTTTTACGTCAAGCAAGCCCAGTGAATTAGAGCAAAGGATTGCTGTTTACCCTATTTTATTAATATACTCATTTTTTCGGAAACTAATTTCAGGGATTTGTTTGGGTAATAAATAATAATACTTTCTGAAAGCTATTGTGTTTACACTTCTAAAAACCAGTCATTTACTGGCCTTTTCTCGTTATTTTAGTAGTTAATTTTATGAAAATTTATAACTGTATTTAGTGCCTAAAAAGCATTTTCTACAAAAATAAATTTTTCATAAGTTTGTTTTAAAAAATAAGCCAAACATCAACATATTTACAACGCCCTTGTATTAAATGCCCCCTAAATTTTAGGTGAAGTAAACTATAACTCGGCTCTTTTTCAGAAATATTTAAGAAAAAAAAATAGTCTTAAAAAACCCAGAATAGAAGATATATTTTAAAAAATAAGATAACAATCATAACACTTTCGTCCGTTAGTTGTGTGTGTATATATATATATATATATATATATATATATATATATATATTATTCGTATTTATTTCTCACAACATCATAGATTCTACTAGTAAATTTCAGGTTGGTTGAATACCATTAACCATTGCCGATAAAAAAAAAATACCATCAACATTAATGGAGCAAAAAACATGAATCGAATATAAAAGGTAGAGAATTTATGTATCTAAAATCTAAAAGATTGCACATAAATAATGCATAAATTTTAAAAACCACAAAAATAGTATTAATTGAGACTACATGTATTGATTTGGAAAGGACTATTTCAATTTATACTTCATAGTTCCTTCATTTTTTTTTTTTTCAATGTTTAAACGGTACAAACAAACTAACTAGATATCTCGAGAAGATATTTTTGTTTTTTAAATCATGCTTTATAATTAAGGGGGAAACGACACGTCATTGCTCCAGAAATTTCTCGGCAAAATATAAGTCTTCGTCGTTTTTGTGAGTATAAATACCTGAAAAACGAGTTATTATGCATATTCAAATTTTTGAAGTTACGTTAACAATTTTCTAGCACAAACTATATTAGACTAGGATTCACACATACAACAGGTCCGAATTTATCCAAGATGAGACTCTAACACGCTACGGCAATCACAATTCTCAAAGATATTTCTGTCTCAGACAAAATAAAAGTCTTTACATGAAGCTTTAACATCAACCACATGACAAGAACTTCCTACAAAAGCTACTACCCTAAAGGGAAAAACAACTCGTACCCAATAAGCACATATACCTAAAAATTCTACATAGAAAGCCCAAAAAAGAGCAAAACTGACATATCAGTTCTCAGCATCTGCATATTGTTTTGGCTTCTTCACAATCAGAACTGGGCACTTCACGTTCTGGGAGCAGTAATTGCTCACACTTCCAAGAAAAGCCCTGAAATTCAGAAAAAGAAACCACAATTTACTGCCCTATTCAAACATGCATTGGGACTCTGAAATACACTAATTTTGTCATGACAAAAACCTAGAGGCAAATTTTGAAAGAACTACAAGTAAACTACTACTCTGGCACTGTTTTCCATTTTGTAGCACTTTACCTCTTTATAACTCCATAGCCGTGGCTACCCATGACTAGCAAGTCAGCATTCAACTTCCGAGACATCTCACAGATCACGTCCCTCGGGTCTCCACTCCCTATCTGTGTCTCCAACTTTACCTATTCAAGACCCACATGCAAGTGAACAAGAATTAAATCAAGAACTAATTGTTGAGTCCAATCTCAAAGGGCATATCATATAGATCATGACAAAAGAAGGAAGCAACATACGTTTTGGAGATCTTTACACATTTTCTTGGATTTCTCCAACACGCAATCGGCCACATCTTGACTATACTTCTCGATTGCTGCTCTTACATCCGAAGAAAACAGATATCCTGAAATTAGCCAAACGCCACCGATTAATCCACCAAAACTGAAAAACACAAAAATATGTAACAAAACAATCTTGATTGAGCCGAACAAGACTAATTATGAGCAACAAGATTGTCCTGAATAGGAGAAAATATTAGGTATTAATATCAAAGTTAAGAAATCTAATTATACTAAAAAACAAGAATTAAGGAATACCTGGGGTTTCAGGATCATCCATTCTTCCTGTGGAATCTAAGGGGGTATAAATGGAATGAGGGGGCTTGACGTATAGAAGAACAAGGGTATCATTGGAATTCTGGAAAATTATGTTCTTGAGGCTCCAAGAAAGAGCGTACATGCTCTCATCGCTTTCGTCCACGGCCACCAGGACCCTACGTTCGGTTCTAGATTCTTCACTCATTTCAACTTTCAGCAACTCGAACAAAGGACAAACAAGAATTTACCAAGGAAGGACTTTATTTATACTCCCCAGTAACCATCGTTACAGATCAATTATTGGTATGCATTTATATCATTATGAAACCTAAGTTATGGTTAGTATGTAATTAAACGTGTATTGAAATATAAATAAATTTTTTATAACGAATTTTGTAGTTTTAAATATATTTAATCATCGTACAATAAGATTTTGATTCTTTATCACATTTATTATTTGGTTTTTGTTTCTTTAAATTTTAAAACAATTGTTTCAAACTTTTATAAAATATTCGAATTTTGATTTTAATGTCTTTTTTTTATTTTTATCTTTCCAAAATCTAAAATCACTAGTTTTAATCACTAACATCAATTCTGGATAGATAAAGAACATATATTTTTACATACTTTAAAACAAAAATTGTTAACACTATATAGACACAAAGCTTGATTAAAGAAATAATATTTTTTAAATTTAAAAATACTGAAAATAAATAACTAAAACAAAACAAATTATTTTATAATTAAAAAAATTATATTTAAGTTATTGTCATTCTGGTGGAATTATTACATGAGTTTGGTTCTTATCCGTTCAACAGTAGCGTAAGATTGGTTCGTGGTTTGGGGCGAAGTTGGCAGTGATATTTGATAGAATCTGTTGGCGTGGTCAAGGTTTGGACTTCTGGTTTTCAATATTTCATTCATTGGACACACTCTTTATCTCTATATTAAAAAATATATATTTGTTATATAAATAAAGTAGTGATTGGTTTTGTATCATTTTCTATTATATTAAATAAATATTTATTATATATATACACGTTAAAAATGTGATTTGTTTTTATTCTTTTATTTGCTCTTACATTAAAGTAAGTAACTAGTATTTAAAATATCAAATGCTCGTGTATTTTTAATCGTGGTGTAAAATTATTTTTAGAAACAAATTATGGTATATATAGATTGTCACGACTTAATTAATTATACATACTTGATCGGTACATCTAATAATCTTATCTCACTTAGGAATCGAAACTATAATCAGTTTATAATCATCTCCAAATCGGACAATATTTTGGACGCGGTGATTGGTCCTAGCGATGTCATCTCAACGAATTTGAGGGCTTGTTTCGATACAACCAATAGTCTCACATCGCTTAGGAGTCGAGGTCAAGGTCAGTTTATATACACCTCATCTCTTAATATTCCCAGACGTCTTTAAAGGACAAAACCCCGTGACGGAGCAACCGAACTCCAAAACGGACAAAACAACCGAGTTTCAAAGTAGATAATATCTCAGATGCAATAGTTCCATATTGCTTAAGAATTGAGGTCAAGATCAATTTATATACACCTTTACTTTCTTTTCTTAATCTTCGGAATCACCTTTTAAAACACAAAATTGAAACAATCGAACTCTACTCTGTAATTGACTTTCCATCTCAATAAATTTGAGGTATCTGCCCTTACACATGATTTTAGTATCATCTCATTCTATATACTATATCATCTTAATCATATACAATATAATTTAAATTAATTTGAATATTTAAAATGACTAATTATTAATTTTTATAATATTTCAAAATCACACAGAAACACGTTACATATTAATCCTTAGCTTAATTATATTTTTTATTGGTGAAACTAAAAATATATTAAAATAATTTTAACAACTGATATATCTTCCTCCATCAATAAACTCCTTTTACGTGTTGTCTTTATAAATTATCTTGGAATTACTAGTTTCCTTAATAACATTTTGATATTAATTATTTCAAAAGAATATAAAAGACATTTTATATATCAAAATGTCGGTACAAGTTTTTGTAGCAACAAAAATTTGTCTTTTAAAACAGATTAAGAAATAATTTTCAATTTTAGCTGTATGAAACATATATTGGGAATGTCAGTTTTAAAATGTTTTAAAATTTTGAATTATTATTACTTTTTTTGTGGTATTTTAGATGGGGAACACGATAACTAAATGATTAGTTCCTGATGTTCAACTAGGGTGAGCGTACAGAAAGATATTAGACTTTTTTCAATCAATTCTATAATTATACAATTATTAGGTTTCAGTTATCAAAATTAAGTCTTTTTTATTATTATTTATTAGTGTCTTTGTTTACATTGTTAGAGGTTGGTTGGTGTCGGAGAAACGACAAATGTGGATTAAACAAGTACAAATGGTAAGTAAGATCACGTTTTGGTGATGATTTTAACAAGCATTGTCGATTAACTTAGCTTTTGACGGAAAAATAAACAATTGAGTAGTTTTCCGTTTTAATTAAAGCTAAAAGAATAACTGCATAACAGAAATTTCATGAAGAAAATATATAGGTACACACATAATTCTCCCCTAATGCAATCTTATTCCTCCCTTAATCCCTTCTATTTATGCAATTGGCATTCGATTTACCTACTTAATTACATCCATTGTTGTCAGTAATGACCCTTAAAATTAGAAAGCACGAAATATTTAATAAATCACATAGAATACAAATATCCAAATTTAATTCTCATGACCAGGAAATAAAAGGTTATTATATAGAAATAATTCAAATTTCTTTTTTCACTTGCAATTTCTGATAAAAGAATATTCTAGAGTACCTAAGTGTAAATAGAACACTTATATTTTTTCTTTTACAAACACATATTCCGTAAACTAGTTGGTCAGGTTTTTTTTTTTTTTTCTTTTTTTGTTTTAGATGGACGTAAGGTATGGAATTTGGGAATTTTGGAGGAAATTTGAGTTTTTAAGTTTGATCTTAAAATGTTAATTTGTGTTTGATAGGTGGAATAAATCAGTAAATGCAATTGTTATGTAATTTTCTTAGACCCTTAGGTAATTTGGTATAAATAGCTCGAATTAAGAAAGTTAGTTTAATTTTTCCTTCGAATTAAACCATGATAGATGATGTTTTGAATTACTCGCGGGTGACAAATTATACTATATAATTAGTAATTTATGTGAACGTGGAAATCATAAAATTAATATAAATTATTGATAGCAATAGTAGAATTTGATAGCAATAGTAGAATGCACTTCTAGATCATGTGATATTAAAGTGATAATAATATATCTAAAATAAAGTTATCTTCAAGTCGTTATCCAGTGAAACTAATATTAAATTCAGTCAACTAATGTTTAAAACTTATTTAGAGTGAAGAAAATTAATAATAATATTAAATTAAAAATAAAGATTTGATGATCCTTATGTAAAAAAATAAAATAGATTATTTAAAACTAATTAAAAAAATAAGTTGACTCTATTTTGTTCACAGTAAATTTGTTTTTTGTTTTTTTAAGATTATTGTCATTTAATTCTATTAACATAATTAAACTCAATCAAATAAATGTTAATCAAATCCAACACAATCTTATTAGCAAAATAAGTGTGCGTGTCTATTAATATATGTAATATCTCATATTATTTTTAAAAACATAATAAGATGTATATCTTTTATCTCTTTCACTAAACATACAAAAAATTGATTAAGACTAAGAGAAATAACCAATAACTTTAATTAAACAAATAATAATCTCAACAAACATTCAAAACCAAATACTTTTCCAAAAATGAATTTTAGAAAGACCAATAATATATCACAAATGTTACAAATAATGTAAAGAACAAAATTTTATCAAACAGAACTTCATTATAAATTCATAAGAGAATCAACCCAAATGGTTTAGTCTTTTATAAGATGACTAAAACACAAGAATTATAAAAGAAAATAAAACTAGAGTTTATGTTATACAATAATATGTGTCCTTCGTGCCTTCTTCAGCCTTTATATATAGTTTAATCTTCTTCACAAAATGAACTCATATTTAGTTCTTAGATATTATTCTTATAATTATCATATGTTTTCTTATGTGCCAAAGATTAATTTTATAAATATTTATTTATAATAAAATTTTAGATTTTCGTTCTTTCAATTACTTTCATATTTTGTTTTGAAATTCTCTTACAAATATGCTAATGATAATTGAATTTGTTATCAAAAATATTATAAAATATTTAAAAGGGATTTGTTATAAAATCATGCGAAAATTACATATAATCATCTTTGTCAAAAAAATTCTGAATATATTAGTAGAAAATTTGATTAGATTTAGACTCGTAAAATTTCCACAACTAATTAAAAACAATAAAAATAAGAAAATATGTTTAAAATCTAGATTTAATCAATAAATTTAAACAAGATCCAATTAAATTAGGTAAATCTTATTTAAAATGATAAATTTATTCTTAGTTACCGTTTAAAAAAAGATAATATTAAATACTCTAAATATGAATAAAAATACATTTGTCAATTATCACATTATCTCATATTATAATAGAATAATCAAATTTTTACTTATCATTTCATAAAATAAGTGTAAGAAATTATCTGAATCAGATGTGAATTCATCATTATTATAAAAAATAGTGGTTTTAATAATAAAAATATATTGATCTAAATTGAATATTAATATTAAATAGAATTATTCAATATTATTTTAATTAAATATGGTGTGATTTTAATATTGATAGAAGTATTCAATATTACTTTAAATGAATATAGCATGATTCTTTTATAACTTTTGTGGAGACTACATTATTTACATGATTAATGTATAGAATATTTTTGTAAAATGTATATAATCAATTGAATGAATGTACATTTGCCATGTTGCTCAGCTAACAATAATAATATATAATTAAAAACTATTATTATGAAAAGTGAAACACTCACATCACATTACTAAAATAAATAAAAGTAAGATAAATTTATTCTAATAATAATTATAATGTATATAATAAAAATCAACATTGATATGTTAATTTAAGTTAAAAATTAAAACAAAATTTGAAAAGGTTTAAAAACTAAATAAATCACGTGAGCTAGTGACTAATTAAAGCCCCGTATATTAAGATGACTAACGTAGATTTATGGTACTTTTTTTATTAAAATATATTTTAATTATTTATCTTTCAAAAACATTTATTGACCTCTAATCATCAAATTTAAAACAGTATTTTTATTTTGAAACAATAACCTTTATACATGCTTTTAATTTTTTTACTAATTGAAGTCATAAAACTTGTTTTATTAAATTTACTTATATAAAATATTCAAACTCAACTAATATTAAAAAAAAAAACATAAACAAGTAAAATTATATGGAAAAGTGAATATCAAGTAATTAAAATTTTCTAATATTATGTGTTTCAACTTTTGATTATTCATGTGATTATTTTTTAAAATTGTATACATAATAATATTTTGTATTCAAACATTATTTGAAAATAATTATTTCCTGCATGATACAAATTACTTCTTATATTTAGTAAATTTTTAATATATAATAATATTGTTATTATTTTATTTTAAAATTAATTTATTAAATAATTTTTCTCTTTCTCCACCTTGAGTTATATATTAGTATAACTAAGAAAATAAATGTTAAGTTTTTTTTTTTTTGTCTCTGTTGTTAATGTATATTAACAAATTTTATTGATAAATAATAAAAAATAATCTTATAAATATTATAAAAGATCTATGTTTTTTTAACAAATATTGTATTTTTTTATAAAAAACTAAATATTTAAAAAAATATCTTTAATTGAATTTTTAAAATTAATTAAATAAATTATAAATATTTTAATAGTAAAATATCCCATTTTAAAAAACTAACGAAAAATAAAATAAATAATTATTCATATTTATTTTTTAGGAAAAAAAATATTATAACTTTTAAAAATATCATACATATAACATTGATATTTTTGTTTACTTAGAAAAAAATTATTTAATAAATAAATTTGAAAATAAAAAATATTATTAATACATTAAGAATTTGTTAAGTATAGAAAGTAATTTATATTATCTATGAACCCGAGATTATATTTTTCATATAAATAAATCTAATAAAACACGATTTGCATATTAAATCAGTAAAAAAAAATCAAAGGGGTATCTCAGAGGCAGAAACAATCACGGTTTGGAAAAACAATATTAGTTTAAATTTAATTTAAAATATACCAAAATAAATCTATAAACAAATGAAAAACCAAAAATAAATTTTAGTTATAGTTAAAAAGGAAGTAGCAAAAATATTGTATTTTACAACTAATATTTTGCAAGTTATTGCAAACAAATAGAGTCGGAATCGAATGTAACCAACCACTTTCTCTCTCCTCTGGTTTTGGGGTTAGGTCTTTCTACTCAAAACAAAACTTCAATCTCTGTTTTAGTACGCAGAGATCGATATTTATCGGTAGTAGTAATTGAGGTAATTCGTAGATAAAAAAGCAATGTTTTTGGTGGATTGGTTTTATGGGATTCTAGCGTCGCTTGGGCTGTGGCAGAAGGAGGCCAAGATCTTATTCCTTGGCCTCGATAACGCCGGCAAAACCACCCTCCTGCACATGCTCAAAGACGAGGTTCCTCTTCAATTTCATTCATTTTCCCTTTTTCGTTCCAATCGTTACCGATATATAGTATTGTTTTTTCTTTTGGGATTTTGTGTTTTCCTCAATAGCGGTGGATCTCTGCCCTTATTTACTTTATCTATTTTTCTACACTGGTTTTAATCTTTATTGAGAAAATGATCTGGGTAGTTGAAAACTTTAGAGAAAAAATGTTTTTATGTCTTTCTGAAAGAACTTAGCGGTGTTACTTTGATACTCTAGTGTTGATGGATTTGCTGTGGGGAGAGGGGAGTTTACCACTTTTCTTTAGTGCTGATGGATTTGTATGTTTTCCCCATGTGGAGCCTTTCCTTGTTTTAGCAAGAGACGTTGACATAAACTTATTAGAGTGCTCAGCTTCCTAACATTACTTTGCTCCATGCACAATTGGCTACGGTGTTGACATGTTTTGGTCTATTGCTTTCTCTGACATAGAATATTGAATGAATAGCATGTGTGTACTTCTCAGTCTGTAGCTTCTTGAAATTTCCATGGTCTTGGTGTGATGTTTTTTATTATGAGAATTGGTTTTGCAGAGATTAGTCCAGCATCAGCCTACCCAGTATCCTACGTCAGAGGAGTTGAGTATTGGAAAGATCAAGTTCAAAGCTTTTGATCTAGGGGGTCATCAGATTGCTCGAAGAGTGTGGAAAGATTACTATGCCCAGGTCTCTTTCTATTCTCCCTCAACATACTTTTGTTGAAAGTGGGATTATATTCTTCAAGGTTGGTTTTTAACCTAGTTGAATTAGTCATGTGATCCTTATAGTTAATCTCAATTAGGGGAATCAGAATTTGTTGTTGATGTATAGTTTTGGGGCGATTGTAGACTCTGAGATTATCTTAATCACACATTGCGTGAAAACATATGACTGGATGCCGGTAGGCCTTCTCTAGATATATTAAGAGATTGGTCTTGTTCCGTAATGCAATTTGCTTTCTGTGTTGTTTACATGGTTGGCTACACATGATTTGATCTTAAACTTAGAATCTGTGAACTGCTTCTAGCTGTCATCTAGGATAAAATTTCAGTGTGTTCAGTACTCTCATTGCCGGAATAGAGATTAATTGTAAAGCATAAACTACACTTTTAGGCCCTGTTTGGTGTAGAGGAGAGAAATAAGGTAGAGGGAAATAAAAAATAATGAATGAGAATTAGTGAGGAATGAAGTGGAAGTGAAAGCTATGAAGACAAATAGAGAAATGATGGAAGAGGCAGTGGAAATAAGTGAGAAATAATACAGTGAGTCTTTCTAATTTTTAAAATTATTTCCACCCTTTCCCTTCTAATTTATCGCCTACCATATACACCATTTGTGCAGAATTTTCTTGAAAGATTAATATTTCATTATATGATTACTGCTGAACCAAAGAATTTATGTCTTACTATTTTATTATGTTTGTTACTTCATTTGATTAATGTGTAGTGGCAGAAATGACGGTAATAGCTTTCTGATGGCGCCTTTTTCACTTTAGAGGATGTCCTAATCATACATATCTGCTTCCGAAGCAGTTTCTGATTTGGTGTTATGTGACATTTTTTTAACTAGGAATCATTTTTTCTTGCCCGATATCTATTATTGTATCGTCTATTTATTTTGTGATGATGATCAAGTTGCATCCTTCTTTGATACAGGTAGATGCAGTGGTGTATTTGGTTGATGCGTATGACAAGGAAAGATTTGCTGAGTCAAAAAAAGAGCTGGATGCTCTACTCTCTGATGAATCCTTAGCCAATGTCCCTTTCCTTGTCCTTGGGAACAAAATTGATATTCCATATGCTGCCTCAGAAGAAGAGCTGCGTTACCATTTGGGCCTGACTAACTTCACCACAGGCAAAGGTAAGGTCAATTTGGCCGACTCAAATGTCCGTCCCATGGAGGTGTTCATGTGCAGTATTGTGAAGAAAATGGGTTATGGGGAAGGTTTCAAATGGCTTTCCCAGTACATCAAATAGGCCATTACCAAGAGATGGCTTGATATCTCATTTCTAGAAGTTTGTTTCTGTAGTTATGATTTGGAGGTGTTGATGGTACGAAATTGCAGTATATTTCAATTTTATTTAATATATAAAATGACTGAACCTGCTCTTGTTTTCCCCCACTTCCGTTCTCCGTAATGTGCTCTTATCAAATTTCAGTTTTTCTGTGGTGATTGATGAATTTGGTCCATGATTTTTACAACCTCTTA
>Ga0099824_1004356_pt1 | contig 20395 bp, 9 predicted proteins | sample SiratrowhiteBW_FD_76837 | JGI IMG/M metagenome (GOLD analysis project Ga0099824, IMG submission 76837) | Root nodule microbial communities of legume samples collected from California, USA - Siratro white BW | ecosystem: Host-associated > Plants > Roots > Nodule | place: USA: California... | reverse complement strand
TTTGGATAAATTGACGCATTTCCGTAATCAAAATTATCGCCTTTTATGAAATCCGTTCCGTTGTATGAAAACTCAACGTAACCGTCATTTATTATAAATCTCGGATGATGTGGAATTCCAGTTAAAACATCTATTTTAGAAGATGTTACAGGAGTTGTAAAGGTATACAAAATCCAATCGCCAACTTTGCACGCAACATCGGTACGCAAGTACGATTCTTCATTGTAATCTTGTAAATTCGAAATTGGAAACTTCGGATTTTCTGCCATCGAAGAAGTCACTTTAACTTCTGGTTCCTGATATGGCGAACAATTGAATTTTACATTTGCCGCTGACTTTTTCTCTTCTTTATTTTCAACAGTAAAATCTAATCGATACGTATTTTTTTCGTTATAATTTTCAATTACAAATCTCAAACGAGGTTTTGCTTTTAACGCTTTTTCGTCTGTATAAGTCTGAATCAATTTATCATTTTCAAAAAGCGAAACACTTTTGATTGTTCCGTTTGCTCCATCATCTGTTGGATTAAAATTCAGATACCAAATTCCTTTTTTATCAACATGCTCTGAGATATTTTCTGAAATCGTTAAAACTTCTGCTTTCGATGTATTCCAATTGGCAACAGGCAATTTTTCAGCTTTTACAGCTGGACTTGCCGAAGTCTCATTAAAGAAAACTCTAAACCTATATTGCTCATAATTTTCTGTCCGAATTGGTTCGGTATACAAAGGCGACTGTCTTGTAGGCTCGTTTCCGTCTTTGTCAAAGCGAACAACCGCACCTTCATAAGGCGGCGTTACAGTTATTGTTCCATTTTTATAAATCGCTGTTGGAGGAAAATCTCTAAAAGCAATTCCCATATCGGCTAATCTTTTCAAATGGCTGTTGGTTAATCTTCCATAAAAATCATCCCAGTTTTTATCTTCTTTTTTAGACCAGCCAATTTCAGCCAAAGCGCTTATTCTTGGATAACTCTGGTATTCCATGATTCTTGCAGGGCGATCCAAATATTCACTCCATAAAGCACCTTGAACTCCAATTATATTTTTTTGTTCTTCAGGAGTTAAATCGGTATCTGGAATTGGTTCAAACGAATACGCTCTTTTTGTATCCGTAATTGCCGCCCAACGATGACCACGTTCTGTTTCTGATTGTGCCATGTCAAAATACAAAAATTGTCCCGGTATCATGATGGTCTTATATCCTTTTTTTGCCGATTCAATTCCGTAACTAATGCCTTGCCAAGCAGAAATAAGTGTGTTTGGATCAATTTCTCCTCCTTTTAAGATTTCATTCCAGCCATCTGTTTTTTTATGGTATTTATCAACGATTTTTTGAACCCTTCTAAAGAAATAATTCTGAAGCTGAAAACTATCTGTAAAACCTTCTTTTGCCATCAAAGCTTTGCATTTTGGGCATTGTTCCCAATTGGCACGATTGACTTCGTCTCCTGCAACATGAATATATTCAAAGGGAAACAATCCAGATACTTCTCTAATGATTGAATCTAAAAGGTCATAGTTTTCTTCGCGACCAACACACCAAACATTTTTTACTTCTCCTTGAACACTTTTAAGTTCCTGACTTATTTCACATCCAATTTCTGGATATGACGCTGTAACTGCTCTCGAATGTCCTGGAATTTCGATTTCTGGCATTACCGAAATACCGCGATTTGCCGCATAAGCTACGACTTCTTTAATGTCTTCTTGCGTATAAAAACCTCCATAACGTTTGTCTCCAGAACCGTAAGATGGCAATAAGACTTCGCCAGGACCTCTCCAAGCACCTTTTAAAGTCAAATCTGGCATCGATTTGATTTCGATTCTCCAGCCATTATCATCTGTTAAATGCCAATGAAAAACATTCATTTTATGTGCCGCGAGCCAATCGATATAATTTTTTACGGTTTGTTTGTCAAAAAATTGTCTTGAACAATCGAGCATCATGCCTCGCCAGTCAAAACGTGGATAATCTTCTATTTTTACAAACGGAAGAGTTCCTTTTTTAACTTCTTTTGCAGAGCAAATTTGCAGGAAAGTCTGGAATCCGTTTAAAACTCCTTTATCCGTTTTTCCTTTTATGAAAATGCCACTTTGGTTTATTTCCAATTGATACCCTTCATTTGGAAGATCCAATTTCTTATCTACTAGAAATGAAATGTTATTTTTTCCGTGTTTTTTTCCAATGGAAACAATCGGATTAATTCCAGTATTTTTTGAAACACCTGCTGCAATATAATCGGCGCTATTTTTTACTTTCTTATCTACGACAATTTTTAAAAACGAAGGCAAAACAAATTTTCCTGTGCTTTGTTGAACGGATACAGGTTTTGGAATTATATCCAGTTTTTGGGCTTGTATAATACTAAACGAACTTAGAAATATGGCTAATAGAAGAATATTTTTTCTCATTTCTTTTTATATATCTTATTTTGTTGAAAATTCAATGGGACTACTTTCTGTCTGGGTCTGACTTAACGCAGTGAGCGCGTAAACATAGTTTTCCAAATTGGCATTTGGCACTTCTAGTTTTAGAGCTGTTGTCACATAATAAATATTCTCAGGATTCGAGAAATCTGTAATTTTCCCTTTTGGAAATCTATAAATCACATATTTCTTGTCATTAAATGCAGCTTTCCAAGTTAAAATTGCATTATTGCTTTTTTTGGAAATTACAGCATTTGTTGGCGGTTCTGGTTTTAATCTTGCAATTCTGTTTGCTTCTGGAGTTAAAGCGATATACTTGTATTCTTTTTCAACGAGAGGTTTTCTAAGCGTATCTCCTTTTTTCAGAAAAGTAGATGCTGTAAAATGCATCGAACCATCAATTAAAGGCATTTTACGAATCATTTCAATCTGCTTCACAATTTGATCCGAGCTTCTCCATTCTGGTTCTTTCGCAGTATTTGAAATTTTATAATCGCCATGCCCCACGTAAACATTTGCACCATATTTATGTTCAGCCCACCATTTTGCGAGAACCTCAAAGTTTGCTCTGTCAAAACCAATGTGCCAATAGATTTGAGGCGTTACATAATCAATCCAGTTTTCTTTTTGCCATTTTAAAATATTAGCATACAAATCATCATAATTGGTAGCACCTGCTCTGGTATTAGAACCTTGAGAATCTTTGGCAATATTTCGCCATACTCCAAAAGGCGAAATTCCGAATTCAACTTCTGGTTTATTGGCTATTATAGTATCTCTTATTTGTTTGATAATCAAATCAACATTGTCTCTTCTCCAATCCTCTTTATCTTTAAACTGACGTGGTTCTTTAGCGAAAGCTTTTTCATCAGGAAACTCTTGACCTTCAATTTTATACGGATAAAAATAATCATCCATGTGAACGGCCTGAATATCATATTTACGAACAATTTCGCCCACTACAGAAGCAACAAAATTTCTTGTTTCCTGCAATCCCGGATTAAAATATCTGGTTTTTCCGTACGTCAGAAAAAGGTCTGGTCTTTTAAAGTACAAGTGATTTTTTGAAAGCACATCTCTTACTGTATCTTTCTGAACGCGATACGGATTTAGCCAAACATGCACATTCATGCCGCGTTTTCCTGCTTCATCAATCATCATCTGCAACGGATCAAAACCTGGAGCAACGCCTTGAGTTCCTGTTATCCAATGCGATGCTGGTTCTTTTGTCGATTTGTAATACGCATCGGCAGTTGGACGAATTTGAAAAATGACAGTATTCAAATTATAAGAACGTAGATTATCCAAAATGGTAATCATTTCGTTCTTCATTTCTTTGTCTGATAAACCAGGTTTAGACGGCCAGTCAATATTTTCTACGGTAGAAATCCAAGCAGCGCGCATTTCTCTTTTTGGAGACTGCTGACTGAAAATTTGGGAATGAATCAGCAATATTAGGATTAGTAATTTTAGACTTTTCATAAGGTTGTATTTTTTGGTTGATCATCCTAACAGGTTTAAAAACCTGTTAGGTTTCTAATTGATATTTATACAAAATTAGAATTAGAATTTGAGCTGCATTGTTATATAATACCTAACAGGTTTTGAAAACCTGTTAGGATAAATGCCTCTATATTATTCCAATAAATAAATTCCGCCTTCTATAAGTGATGCCCAGACTTGTCCTTTATCATCAATTGTAAAACCATTTACGCTTGAACTTCCTAGGTTAATTTGCTTTATAATCTCAAATTTAGAAGCATCTACAATCAAAACTTCTCCTTTTCTGCTTCCTACGTATATTTTGTTTTTGTTTTCTAATATTGCTGCTGGATTGTGTTCATATCCAAGTTTTAAATCTAGCACTTTGCTTTGGTTCACTAGATTTTCTTCTGTAAGTTCAAGATCATCGCTAAGAGGCAATCTTAAGAGTAAACCGTCCATTGTTTTACCGTAAAACCATTTCCCATCTTGACTTTTTCCCATCGATTCTCTAATTTTCCATTTCTGAGTTCTTAAAAGTGTTTTTCCTGTTTCAATATCCAAAATGGTCAAAAAACGTTGTGGAGTCACAAAATAAAGTCGGTTTTTTGTCGAAACTATATTTACATTTCCAGCCGAATATAAAATTTGTTTATCATTGCCATTGTTCCATTTCCAGATCAATTTTCCTGTGTTTTTATCCAGACAATACACATACGAATCCCAAACTCCAAAAATTATTTTATCGCCTTGAATTAACGGTGTCCCTTGCGAATATGACGCTGGCAAATTATTCTGCCATATTACTTTTCCAGTCACAGCATCTGCACAAATAAATGCTGTAGAACTCGCCGTATAAATTTTATTGTTTTCTGAAATTGGCGAGCCTACCAAAACACCGCCAACAGGGATTGTCCATTTTTGTTTGCCAGATTGTGTGTCAAATCCTACTAGGTTTCCTTCTATTGTACCGATAACTAAATTATTTTTTACGATGATTGGCGAAAAATAAATTGAATTTCCTGTCTCAGTTTTCCAATTTAAAGCTTTGTTTTTAAGGTTTATAGATTTTATTTCGCCTATAGAATTCATAAAATAAACACTCTTTTTGTCAAATGCCGGAAGGCTGTAAATTGAGGCAATATCTTTTATATAAGGAGATTGCATTGCCAAACTATCTTTAGGAATTACAATTTTGGAAGGTTTTGACGGAACCGAAAATTTAAAAACTCCAGGTTTATCTATTTCTTTTTGATAGATACTGATACTGTCTTTGCTGATAATTACTTGATTATAACTTTTTGTTTTTCCATCCAGAGAAGTTATTGATGTTCCCATTATACCGCTCAAACCAGAGAAATCATATTTTCGTAAGGTGTGTCCATGACCGCAAAAAGTAGCGACTGTTGGATATTTTTCTAAAACCGAAAGCACTTCTTTGTAATTGCTCACGCTGTTATCTAACGGATAATGAGCAAAATTCAGCACTTTTTTATTATTATTTTTAAGATGGTCTTTTAGAGTCTTATCAAGCCAAAGCACATCTTCGTGTTTTACAAAACCATCCCCCATTTTCATGTAAGGTCCGCAAGGAAAACCGATGAAAAGATAATCTCCTTTTGAAAACACAAAACGGTCCTCGCCAAATATTTTTTTATAAGTCAAGCCGGCGCTTTCGCTCCAGTTGGTTTCATGATTTCCTGAAATGACGTAATACGGAATTTTCAATTTAGATAGAATTGAATGAACTTGTTTTAACTCGTCATCGGCACCTCTATTGGTCAAATCGCCAGTTACAACCGCAAATTCAAAATCGGAATTATTGATCTCTTTTACAATATCCTGCAATAAAAAATCATTTTCATTTCCTACCGAAACGTGTAAATCTGTGAGCTGCACAAATTTGATTTGTTCTGATTTTTCTATATTTTGAGCAAAACTCGTTGTGATCACAAAAATTAAGAGTATTCTGGAAAATAGATTTTTCATTGGTAATTTTATTTAATTAAACTATAATTTATTTAGAATCTAATGGCGTTTATGGTATCTTAGTTACAATTCTTTGGCAAAAAAATACCTAACAGGTTAAAAAAACCTGTTAGGATAACCAACCAAAATTTATGTATTCCGGTATGTGTGGAACCCGAAATACACTTTAGTATTACTTTGTTTTTAGATTTTCATAAAAGAAATCATGAAAAAACAAAAGCTGATATTTTAAAGAATTCTCCCAGTATTTCAGATTATGTTCTCCTGGACGTTCTATATAATCATGATTTATTTTTTGAGCCAGCATTTTTGCATGAAGCTCTCTATTAACGGTCATGAAAAAATCATCAACTCCACAGTCAATAATTAGTTTTAGTTTGTTGTCTTTCACCAAATCGAGCATATTGGTAACCGTATTTTTATCCCAGTTTTCAGGATGTTCCGTAATGGTTCCCAACCTTTTTTTAATGTCCCAATTTTCAGGAAACGGACGAAAATCTACTCCACCACTCATACTTCCTGCCGCTCCAAATACATCCTGATGCTTAAATGACAAGTATAAAGCGCCGTGACCGCCCATGCTCAAACCCGAAATCGCTCTAGCTTTACGATCTGCAATTGTTCTGTACTGTTTATCAATAAACGGAACCAATTCTTTTACAACATAAGTTTCATATTTAAAACTCGGATCAATCGGACTATCAAAATACCAGCTTGAATAATTCCCGTCTACTCCAACCACTATAAAACCATATTGATCCACTTGTTTTCCTAATTCCTTAAAATCTTTTGCCCATGAAGCATAATTTCCGCTATAACCATGAAGCAAATAAACTACTGGAAATGCTTTCTTACTCTTTTTATAATGGTTCGGAACTACTACGCAAGTTTTAATATTCTTCTGCATCGAAGCACTAAAAACCTGCAATGTATCAACCTTTGCTGCTCTGGCTGTAAAAATTAAAAGCAGTAATACGATTGAGTAAATTATTTTTTTCATAATTGATGTTTTTATAAAATAATATTTTTGAAAAGTACTGGTAAAATACGAAAACTTATTTCAAACAACTTTTCAAAATGGTTACAGGATGCATCGCTTTTCTACTCGTCCCATCAAAAATCTGATGACGACAGCTGGTTCCCGCAGCTGCAATTTCGGTTGATGGTTCTGTTGCCCTAATTTTTGGAAACAAGGTATCTTCTCCCATCTTCATACTGATTTCATAATGCTCTTTTTCGTAACCAAATGAACCCGCCATTCCGCAACAGCCCGAATTGTAAATGGTTACGGTATTATTTTTTGGAACATTCAGCATCGCAAAAGAAGCTTCAACAGAGCTTAATGATTTTTGATGGCAATGCCCATGAATCTTTATATTTTTCTCTCTTTCAGAAAATTGTCCCGTATGAATTTTTCCCTTGGCAATTTCTTTTTTGAAAAATTCTTCAACCGTTAAAGTGTTTTGGGCTAATTTCTCAGCGCTTTCCTTATTCGAAGCCAATCGGATGTATTCGTCTCTGAAAGTCAATATTGCCGAAGGTTCGATTCCGATTAAAGGCGTATTTTCAGAAATTATATTTTTGAATGTATTGACATTTTTATTGGCTATTTCTTGCGCTTCTTCCAAAAAACCTTTGGAAATAAAAGCTCTGCCGCTTTCTTCGTGATCAACTACAATTACGTTGTAACCTAATTTAGTCAGCAATTCGAAAGCATCAATTCCAACCGAGACATCATAATAATTGGTAAATTCATCACAGAAAAGATAAACGCTGCCGTTTTCAAAAGAATTATTTTCATAAAGCTTTTTGTTCTTTTGATACCACTTTCTAAATGTCTTTGAAGCTAGTAATGGCACTTGTCTTTCAGGTGCAATTCCCATACGCTTTTTAACGAACGAAAGATTGGAAGCCCAATTGGTCATAGATGGGGCAATACTTCCCAATTCATTCAATTTAGAATTGAACGCAAATATTTTATTTCGGAAAGAAAATCCGTTTGCTTTTTGATATTGATATAAAAATTCTGCTTTTAAAGTTGCTACATCAACATTGCTTGGGCATTCGCTCGCGCAGGCTTTACAGCTCACACACAACTCAAAAACCTTATATAATTCTTCGTGATCGAATTTGTTTTCTTTTTCTGAATTCGTCAGATATTCTCTTAAAGCGTTGGCACGTGCACGAGTTGTATCTTTTTCGTTTCTTGTTGCGCGATAACTTGGACATAAAGTTCCTCCGGCAGAAGGCATTTTTCTGCAATCGCCCGAACCATTGCATTTTTCTGCAGCACGCAAAACGCCTAAACTATCAGAGAAATCTTGAATGGTTTTTATCTCAGGTTCTACCCTTCCCGCCTCGAAACGAAGGTTTTCATCCATTTTAGACGCATTTACGATTTTCCCAACATTCAAAATAGTATCGGGATCAAATGCTTTTTTGATTCGTTTCAGCAGTTCGTAGTTTTTATCGCCAATCATAAACGGCAGGAACTCCCCTCGCAAAATTCCGTCACCGTGTTCACCGCTCAATGAACCTCTATATTTTTTAACCAGATGCGCAACTTCAGTAGATAAATTTCTAAACTGGTGCAATCCTTCTTTTGTTTTCAAATTTATCTTCGGACGCAAATGCAGCTCTCCCGCTCCGGCATGCGCATAGTAAATGGCACTTTGTCCGTGTCTTTCCATCATGGCGGCAAAATCGGCAATATAATTTGGAAGATCACTCAATTCAACCGCTGTATCTTCAATAGAATCGGCTGCTTTGTCGTCTCCAACAATGCTTCCTAAAAGCCCAAGACCTGCCTTTCTCACCTCGTTTACTTTATCAATATCTGCTCCATAGATTTTTGGCAAAGCATATCCGAAACCATTAATTTGAAGATCATTAATCAAAGCATCCGCTTGCAATTCGGCATCTTCCATACTAATGTGAGATCCAACTTCGAGCATAATAACCGCTTTTGGCTCACCCACAATAAAAAAACGGTTTTTAGCCTGTTCCCTATTGGTTTTGGTGCAGTCTAAAATCGTATCATCCATCATTTCGCAAGTGTACAAATGATGTTTCATTGCAGTCACTACAGCTTCTAAACTTTCTTGAATGGTATGAAAATGCGCCACAACCATAATATTGTTGGTTGGCGGTAAATCATCCACTTTTAAGGTAATTTCTGTTGTAAAAGCCAACGTTCCCTCACTTCCGCAAAGCAGTTTTCCTAAATTTATCGTATCTTCTGTTCCTGAAAAAAGTTTCGATTTCAGCAAAACATCAATTGCGTAACCTGTATTTCGTCTGTGAATTTCTGGTTTTGGAAATTCTTTTAAGATTTCTTCCTGATTTTCCTTGTTCGAAAGTTCTTCGTAAATGGTTCTGTAAATTTTACTTTCTAAAGAATCTCCTTTAGTTTTCTCAATAAATTCTTCAGAAGTTAAATCCTTAAATACTGCTGTAGAGCCATCACTTAAAACGGCTTTTATTTCTACTATTTTATCTCTTGTAACACCGTATCGGATTGAAGTCGTTCCAGATGAATTGTTTCCGACCATTCCCCCAATCATACATCTATTGGTTGTTGATGTTGTTGGAGCAAAAAACAGTCCGTGTGGTTTTAGATATAAATTCAGTTCATCGCGAATTACTCCCGGCTGAACAGTTATGGTCTTCTTTTCAGAATCAAAAGAAACAATTTTAGTAAAGTGTTTTGAGACATCTACAATGATTCCGTTTCCAACAGTTTGGCCTGCTAAAGATGTTCCTGCCGTTCTTGGCGTTATCGAAATCTTATTTTTTGAGGCAAAACGAATAATGTTAATAATATCATTTTCTGATTTCGGAATGGCCACTGCAAGCGGCATAATTCTGTAAGCAGAGGCATCTGTGGCATATATTTTTTTATGAAGATCATCATAAAAAAGGTTTCCTTCTAATGAAGCTTCTAATTCTTGTAATTGGAGAGAATCGGACATTTAATTGGTTCTGTTGCTTTTTTGGTTCTTTAATACATGTTTTATTTCTGCATTTGGCTAAAAGCTATTCGCAAAAACAATACATTCTAAATTTTATTAGAATTCAATATTTATTAAAGTTCCTATTTGGAAACTTGAACTTCATTAAATGCATTAGAAAAATGGCAAGTAAACGAAGAGTGATTTTTATAAATATATCTGACTAATAAAATTAGTTTTAACAAATATAGATACAAAAAGCATACAAATACATTATTTTGCGTTTTTTAACACAATAAAATTAAAATACCGCAACAAAACGCAAAAAACATATTGCATAAGTTTAAAATTATAAGATAAAGACTCCCGATTTTCTATATTCATCAAGCTTTTCATCTTCTGGATCTAATTCTGTCACAATAGTATCCAACTGTGTAAGATCACATACGCCGTGAGGCATTTTGGTATTTAACTTATTTGAAGCAAACATCGACACGACCCTATCAGAAGCTTCTATCATAGCTTTTTTAACAATAGATATTTCATAACCTACTTCTGTAAGTCCCTGTTTGATATTAATGCTGCTGGCGCCAATGAAACAAATATCGGCCTTAATTTTAGATACCACCTGAATTACATCCATTCCTATTGTCACCATTGCGTTTTTTTGCATTTTTCCGCCAATAAAAATCAAATCTATATTAGGGTGTTGAGACAGTTGCATAGCGATTGGTAAACTATAAGTATATATGGTAGCTTTTAAATCGGCTGGGATTAACTTTGCAAAAACCAGATTGGTACTTCCTCCACTCATTATAATAACCTGATCGTCATGAAGAAGAGATAATGCTTTTGTTACAATCTTCTTTTTTTGTTCTTCTGCAACAATAGCAATATCAAATACATTATCGGACTTTTCTTTTACCTGAACAGCGCCTCCGTATACTTTCTCTAACAGCTTTTTGCTGTCCAATTCGTTCAAATCTCTTCTAATTGTATCTTCTGACAAATCGAGAGCCAAAGCTAAATCTGTTGTAACAACTTTTTGGTCTTCAATAAGTTTAGTCATTATATATTTATGTCTTTCGGCTTTCAGCATGTTTTTATAAAAGTTAAAATTCATCACAAATATATCAAATATTTTATTCGATATTAGAAAAAGCCACAAAAACTGCAAAATCATGCATTAGTAGGATTTTAAAAACAAAATCAATTCTTATTTTTCATTTAAAAATGCGTTATTTTGCGTTTTTTAAATTATTTTTAGAAAAATAACACGTAAAAATGCATTTGTATGCAATAAATAGATATATTTGCTCAACAACAACCATAAAAAACCAGATTAATCATGAAAAAATTACTCTTTATTACAGTGTTGGTTTTGTGCATTCAAACAGCATTTGGACAAGCAAAAACAGTTACTGGAACAGTAAAAAACAAAGCAGATGGATTTCCGATACCTGGAGTCAGTGTTATGATTCAAGGGACTTCCAACGGAACTACAACTGATTTTGATGGAAATTTCAGCATAAGCGTCGCGTCAGGACGAAGCCTTAGCTTTAGCTACATGGGCTTTGAAACGCAAGTCGTGAAAGTTGAAGGGCAACAAAAACTTAGTATTTCACTTGCGGCGACTGCTGCAAAATTGGATGAAGTAGTTGTCGTGGGATTCGCTTCTCAGAAAAAAGCAAATCTTACTGGAGCAGTTGCTAAAGTAGATGTAAAGAAAGCTTTAGGAAGTATTCCTATTACAGATATTACAAAAGGTCTTCAAGGAACTACTCCTGGACTTAACATTACTTACAATTCAGGAAACATAAGCAAAGGATCAAAAGTTAATATTCGTGGAGCCGGAACTATTGTTAATGGCGAAGTTTCAGGATCCCCGCTTATTTTGGTAGATGGTGTTCCAGGAGATTTATCATTATTAAATGCAGAAGATGTAGAATCGATGTCTGTACTTAAAGACGCCGCTTCTGCTTCTATTTATGGTGCTCGTGCTGCGTTTGGAGTTATATTAATTACTACTAAAAGCGGTAAAAATGCAAAAGGCAAAGTAAGATTCTCTTACAGCAGCAATACGGGCTGGAGTAACCCAATCTCTTTAGTTAAATTTAATGACCCTACTGTAGAGCTTCCAGCAATGATTGAGGCTCAAGCTAGAGCTGGTAATGCTAATCCAGAGTCTTTCGGTATGAACTACAAAACGTTATTGCCTGGTATCATTAACTGGAAAGAAAAATATGCTGCAACAAGAAATCCTAATGACAAAAATATGATCTTAGGAGAAGATTTCGACGTGATTGGCGGAAAAGAATATTTCTACAGAATTTGGAATCCTCATGATGAAATGTTAAAAAAGAATGCGTTGCAAACGCTTCATAACTTATCAGCACAAGGTTCTTTGGGAGAAAAAAGTTCTTTTATTGTTTCGTTAGGTTTAGCGAATCAAGAAGGTGTAATGAAAATCAATAACGAAACTAACAAAAGATTCAATCTTAACCTTGGTTTGACTACACAGTTAGCAAGCTGGCTTACTGGAGATTTTAAAGTATTAGGAACTTTCCAAGAATACGATTCTCCTTTTAACTATTATAATAATGGTGTGGATACTGCTGGTAATGGTTATTTTGGATACTACATGCGTTGGGGGTCTTATTTCCCATATGGTACTTACAATGGCACTTACTTCAGACATGCCCCAGGTTACATGGCAAATGCATCTCAGAATGAAAACAAGTCAAATGATATGAGGATAAGCGGAAGACTTACTGCTCAAATTACAAAAGACTTTAACATAGTTGGGGAATATAGTTTTAATAGCAATTTTTCAAGTCTAAAAATGAATGGTGGTCAAGTACCGCTTTGGGACTGGTGGACTAGTGCAGCTGACTTAGTTGCTGGAAAACCTACTTCTATGGAAGTTGGAAATGATTTTGTGGCACAAGCCAAATCATCTTATATAAGAAATGTAGCGAACATCTTTGGAAATTATACGAAAACATTAGGAGAGAATCACAACTTTAAAGTATTGGGAGGTTTGAATACAGAATGGTATGATTTTGAAAGAACTTATGCTCGTAGAAATACACTTTTAGACAAAAGCAAACCAGAATTTAATTTAGCTATTGGCGACCAGTTTACTTCCCCTCTTGTTTCTAATGATATTTTAAACCCAGGCTTATCAAGATACGCCATTGCAGGATTTTTTGCACGTGTAAATTATGACTACAAAGGAAAATATCTTTTGGAAATAAACGGACGTTATGACGGTTCATCAAAATTCCCTACTGATGAGCAATGGGGATTCTTCCCTTCTGCTTCTGTTGGATATAGAATTTCTGAAGAAAGTTTTATGGAAGGTACAAGAGGTTGGTTAAATGATTTGAAAATCCGCGGATCTATAGGTTCAATTGGAAATCAAAATATTGCTAACAATGCCTTTTTACCAACCATGACTAACTCTAACCCTTTCTGGATAGGCAGTGGAGCAACTGTTCCTCCTTCTGTTAATCAACCATCAAACGTTGATCCAGATTTAACTTGGGAAAAAGTTACTACTCAAGACATTGGTATCGATATTAGAATATTTAATATGCTAGGTTTGACTTTTGATTACTATCAACGTGATACTAAAGGAATGTTAGCTCCGGGTAAAACACTTCCAGGTTCATTTGGTCAGGCGGCTGCCAATACAAACTCAGGAAATTTAAGAACAACTGGTTGGGAGTTAGCGCTTAACTTCAATAAACAGATAAACAAAAACGTAAACATTTATGCAGATCTTACGCTTTCTGACAATACTACAGAAGTAACTCAATGGAATAATTCTGCTAAATTAATAAGCACTTCTTCTTTTTATGCAGGTCAAAAAATAGGTGAAATCTGGGGATTAGAAACAGACCGATTAATTCAATCAACAGATCAAATTGATGCAACTGGATTAATTATAAATGGTGTTGATTATAAAAATTTAAGAACAGGTGCGTTCAAATATGGTGCTGGAGATGTAATGTATAAAGACTTAAACGGAGATGGAGTAATCTCAAGAGGAGACGGAACAGCTACTAATCCTGGAGATTTAAAAGTTATTGGAAACACTACGCCTCGTTACCAATATGGAGTACGTCTGGGAAGTGCCTTATACGGATTTGATATTGATGCTTTCTTTCAAGGAGTTGGAAAACGCGAATACTGGGCAACTTCAGACTTAGTATTACCATTCTACAACAGAACAGATGCTATGTATGAGAACCAGAATGACTACTGGACACCAGAAAACACAGATGCGTATTTCCCTAATCCATACCCAGGACATGCAGGTAATGCTTTTGGAACTTATGCTCCTGGATCAAATAACTTTGTTGCACAAACACGTTATTTATTAGACATGTCTTATTTACGTTTAAAGTCTGTTACTGTTGGGTATACTTTCCCTAAAACCATTACACAAAAAGTCGGAATTGATAAAATTAGACCGTATATTTCTGCTCTAAATTTAGCTACTTGGAAAAGCAGCAAATTGCCAGTAGACCCTGAAATCAATGAAACTGAAGCAGCTTGGGGAAGAACTTTCCCTTATTCTAAAACATGGTCAATTGGTGTACAAATTGCGTTTTAAAAAATGTATTTAAAAACTAAAAATGAATCAAAATGAGAAAATTTATAATAAACTCCAGAATAAAACTTTCAGTTGCCTTGCTTACTTTTGCAAGTCTAGCTGTTAGCTGTTCAGATTTTTTGGATACACCACCAGAAGATGTATTTACAGATGATAATTTTTGGACATCAGAAAATAACGTAAAAACATATTCTTGGCTAAACTATAATACCTTTAATGGATACGGAAATAATGCTGGTACTACAGCTGATTTTTACTTTCATGCTACCGCTACAGGATTGATAGATGACAACTTGGCGATGAACGTTTTTACTAACTTTCTAACGGCTCCTAATGCAACTAACTCTAACTGGAACGAATACTACACTTTGGTTCGTCGTTGCAATCTTATGCTTGCAAGAGTACCTAATGTGCCAATGGATCAGACAAAGAAAAACCACTATATAGGTGTTGCCAAGTTTTTTAGAGCTCATACTTATTTTCGTTTAGCACAGCAGTTTGGCGATGTGCCTTATACAGACCAATATTTGGCTCAAAGTGATGTTAACGTATACAAACCAGCTTTATCAAGAGCAGAAGTTATTGACAATGTAATTAAGGATTTGGAAGAAGCAATTCCAATGCTATTAAATGTTGATGACAATAATGTTACTGTAAATAAATATACTGCTTATGCATTATTAAGCCGTGTGTGCTTAACAGAAGGTACTTACAGAAAATACAATTTAGGACAGAATGGAAGCACTTATCTTCAAAAAGCAAAAGATGCTGCATTGGCTGTAATGAATAACAATTCTTACAAATTAAATGCCGATTGGAAATCACTTTACAATTCTGTTGAATTATTAGGAAATACTGAAGTAATTTTAGCAAAAAGGTATATTAAAGGTGTTTTAGGAAATGGAATACAAGCCTATACCAATACCTCTACTGTTCAAAACGGATTGACAAAATTTGCTGCAGAAAGTTATGTAACAACTAACGGATTGCCAATTAAACAAGCTGGAAATACTCAATATTTAGGAGATAACACTATTGCCAACACTTTTGCCAATAGAGATCCAAGATTTGCTAAAGCTTTCAGTACAGCAGATTACGCATACTCAGACAAGCCATACAATGGTTTAACCTCTATAACAGGTTATGTATTCCAACTGTATAATAATCCTGCGACAACAGGAACAGAGGTTACCACAATTGGACAAAATCAGATTGATGCTCCGGTTTTTACCTTAAGCGAAGTTTATTTGAATTATGCTGAAGCATGCGCAGAATTAGGTACAGTTACTAATAACGATCTTAATCTATCAATTAACAAAGTTCGTACACGTGCAGGAATTGCAATTTTGACTACAGATGGCACCAATGCAGCAGCTAACGGAGTACAGATAGATGACCCGCAAAGAACAACTGCATTAGAACAAATTTCAGGAATTGTCAACCCAATTATATGGGAAATCCGTCGTGAGCGCAGAATTGAATTTATGAGCTGGACTACCATGAGAAAAGAAGACCTTATGCGTTGGAAAAAAGGAGATTATCTTGATACGAATTCTAATCCTGATGTAATTTTAGGAGCTAGAATAACTTCTTTGATTGGAACTAACTCTAAAACAAAAGTAAATTCACAAGGATATGTGATTCCTTATGCTGCAGGTGTGACAAGATTATTTGTATCACCTAAAAATTACTTAAGTGCAATTCCAACAAATGATATCAGTTTATACGCCGCAGAAGGTGTAGAATTAAAACAAAATCCAGGCTGGTAATATAGTAAAACTGAATAATTACCTCCATATAATACACTGCCTCTGAAATGAGAAATTTTAGAGGCAGTATTTTAAAATACTCTTTTTAAACACGTTGTGACCAATAAAAAAGCCAAATAAAAATTTACACCTGATTCATACAGGTTATTCTTGTTAGTTTTTAGATTCCCCAAATCTTCCTAAAACATTCATATACTCCGATAAAATATTAATTTTATTAGTCCAATTCGTCTTTAACTAATAACTGTATTTAAAATGATAAAATATATAGCAAAAAGTGCTTTTGTTGCAGCGCTTCTGTTTTGCGCGCCTTTATATTCGGCAGCGATTCTGCCAATTGAGCACCATGATTCAGAGGGACTCAATTATGCCGTTATAAAAACGGGAGCTGACAACTACGAAAAATACTTACCGCTTTTAAAAGATAAAAAAGTCGGAATTGTAACCAACCAAACAGGAATTTTATCCAACAAAACGCATGTGGTTGATTTCCTTTTGGAGAAAAAAATTGCCGTTCAGACTATTTTTGCTCCAGAACACGGATTTAGAGGAACTGCCGACGCCGGCGAACATATTGTTGACGGAAAAGACCCAAAAACAGGTTTGCCGATTATTTCACTTTACGGCGACAACAAAAAACCAAAACCTGCGCAGTTATCTGGAATTGATGTTATGATTTTTGACCTGCAAGATGTAGGAGCACGATTCTATACCTACATTTCTTCTTTACACTATGTAATGGAAGCTTGTGCAGAAAACAACGTTCCGCTTATTGTTTTTGATCGTCCAAATCCAAATGGTTCTATTGTAGACGGACCTCTTTTAGAAAAAGAATTTACCAGTTTTGTTGGTATGCACCCTATTCCGCTTCTTCACGGAATGACAATTGGCGAATATGCGCAAATGGTAAATGGAGAAAAATGGCTGAAAGATGGCGCTCAATGTAAACTAACCGTAATTCCTTGTGTAGATTATAATAGAACTATGCCATACAGTTTATTGGTAAAACCGTCTCCAAATTTACCTAACGATCAATCTATAAATCTGTACGCCAGTTTATGCCTTTTTGAAGGAACAAATGTGAGCATGGGACGCGGAACTGAAAAACAATTTCAAATCTACGGCTCTCCATATTTAAGCAAAACCAATTTCAGCTTTACTCCAAAGCCCAATTTTGGTGCAAAAGATCCTTTATACAACGGAAAAGAATGTTTTGGAGAAGATTTGACAGCCTATCCAAAATTGAAACAATTAGAATTGAAATGGCTTATTAAAGCGTATCAGAATACCAGCGATAAGACAAAATTCTTTAACGCATTTTTTACCAAACTCGCAGGAACAAAAAAACTGCAACAGCAAATTGAAAGTGGTGTTCCTGAAGCTCAAATAAGAAAAACTTGGCAGAAAGATCTTGAAGCTTTCAAAAAAATGCGAACAAAATATCTAATTTATAAATAATACTTCAGTTCCCTTAGACTTAATTTTTTAAACAATAGAAACATAGACTTTGATAGACTTACAAAAAAGCGTTTGATTAGCATAAACACACACATATATATTGCTATGCAGAAATCTAGTTCTCTTTGGTTTGTTTTTTAAAGATTGGTTACCTTTTTAAACAAAAATCAAAACCTGTGTTTCTATGTTTAAAAATTAAATTTTATTCTAGATAAAAACAGCAAACTATTAATGTAAAATAGAGAAGCCTGATATTAGAAAAATCTCGGTTTCAAAAATCAAAAAAAAGAAAAATGAAAAATAAAAATCCTGAAACTGAACAAGAATCTTTGTACAAAGACTTGGATCAAATGAGCGTGAAAGAACTTCTTACCAACATTAATACAGAAGACAAAAAAGTTCCGCATATTATTGAAGAGCAAATTCCTAAAATAGAAAAACTGGTTAAAGCCATTGTGAAAAAAATGCAATTGGGCGGAAGACTATTTTATATTGGAGCCGGAACTTCTGGGAGAATCGGGATTTTAGATGCATCAGAATGCCCGCCTACTTTTGGTGTTCCGCATGATATGATTATCGGAATTATAGCTGGTGGAGACACTGCAATCAGAAAAGCAGTTGAAAATGCCGAAGATGATACCGAACAAGCATGGAAAGATTTAGCCAAATTTGAAATTTCAAGTCTTGATATGATTATCGGAATTGCTGCTTCTGGAAATACGCCATATGTTTTAGGAGCACTTAAAAAAGCAAAAGAACACAACATTAAAACGGGAAGTATTTCTTGCATCAGCAACGGATTAATTGCTCAAGAGGCTGATTACCCGATTGAATTGATCGTGGGTCCTGAATTTTTAACAGGAAGTACGAGAATGAAAGCAGGAACAGCTCAAAAACTAACCTTGAACATGATTTCTACTTCGGTAATGATCAAGTTAGGAAAAGTAAAAGGCAACAAAATGGTTGATATGCAGCTTTCTAACGAAAAATTGGTAAAACGCGGCATCAAGATGATTATGGAAGAACTTGCTATTGAATATGAAGTTGCCGAAGAATTATTGCATAAACATAAAAGTGTAAGAGCTGTTCTATTGGCTCACAGCAAAAATCAGGAAAACTAAAAACCACACTATGAAAATCTTTTTATAGATTTATACAAATTCAAAAGCTGAATAAATTCATTTTTTGGAGTTTTTAACGAAGACCTAACTGGTTTTAAAAAACTGTTAGGTCTAATTAAAAAGCCTCATTATCAGAATTATTCATAAAAAACCAAAAAATCACCAAAACTATAAAATGACACCAAGTACCATCCTTCTCCTTATTATCATTTATTTCGGAACATTATTCTATATCTCACATCGAGTAAGCAAGAAAGACAGCGGAAATGAAGCTTTTTTTACAGCCAATAAAAATTCAAAATGGTATTTAGTGGCTTTCGGAATGATCGGAACTGCATTGTCAGGAGTAACGTTTATATCTGTTCCTGGAGAAGTTGGAGCACCAAGCGGTGAACAATTTAAATATTTTCAGTTTGTATTAGGAAATGCGCTTGGATTTATTGTCATTACAAAGCTTTTACTGCCTCTATATTATCGAATGAATTTGACTTCGATTTATGGTTATATTGAGCAGCGAATGGGTGTTTTTAGCTATAAAACAGCGGCTTCAATTTTCTTAATCAGCCGAACTATCAGTTCAGCATTCAGATTGTACTTGGTTGTAATCGTTTTACAGCGTTTTGTATTCGATTTTTATCACGTTCCTTTTGCGTTTACAGTTTTAATTTCGCTACTGTTAATCTTCTCTTATACTTATAGAGGCGGATTAAAAACGATTATTATTACAGATACTTTACAGACTTTCTTTCTAGTAACTTCTGTTTTTCTTACGATTTATTTCATTTGTGACCGAATGGATTTGAGTGCCATCAGCGCTTTTGAAGAAGTAAAAAACAGCAATTATTCTAAGATATTTTTCTTTGATGATTTTATGGGAAGTAAATTCCATTTTGTTAAACAAATTCTGGGAGGAATGTTCGTAACTATTGCCATGACAGGTCTGGATCAGGATTTAATGCAAAAGAACTTGAGCTGTAAAAACATTGGTGAAGCACAAAAAAATATGTTCACTTTTACAGGAATCTTTGTTATCATCAATATTTTCTTTTTGAGTGTCGGAGCCTTATTATATATCTATGCAAACAAAAACGGAATTGCTGTTCCAACCGATTTAATTACAGGAAAACCAAGAACCGATTTACTTTTTCCTGAAATTGCTTTAAACCATTTAGCGCTTGTTCCTGCAATTGTATTTTTACTAGGAATTATTGCTGCCACTTTTGCAACCACAGATTCTGCCCTAACAGCCTTAACAACTTCTTTTTGTGTTGACTTTTTAGGAATGGACAAAGCAGAAAACAGCCATAAGAAAAACACCGTAAAAATTAGGCATTTAGTGCATATCAGTTTCTCTGTTTTGGTCTTTTTTATCATTTTAATTTTTAACTCAATCAATGACAGCTCTGTAGTGGGAATGATCTTTAAGGTTGCTTCCTACACTTATGGTCCGTTATTAGGATTATACGCCTTTGGTTTGTTCCAAAAATCAAGACATGTAAACGACAAACTAGTTCCTTTTATCTGTTTGCTTTCACCGTTGTTCACCTATTTCATCAATGAATATTCTAAAGTTTTA
>Ga0099824_1004352_pt1 | contig 20400 bp, 6 predicted proteins | sample SiratrowhiteBW_FD_76837 | JGI IMG/M metagenome (GOLD analysis project Ga0099824, IMG submission 76837) | Root nodule microbial communities of legume samples collected from California, USA - Siratro white BW | ecosystem: Host-associated > Plants > Roots > Nodule | place: USA: California... | reverse complement strand
AAAATATATATATATATATATATATATATATATATATATATATATATATATATCAAGATAATTTTACATTATGTTGTAAAATAAGAAAGCAATTAAATAAGATTTTTCAAGACATTAACCTTATTTATGATTTAAATATAATTTATTTATTTATTTACTTTTGTGTAATTTGTAATTATAAATAACTAGTAAAGAAGATATCACTTTATAGTTATTAAAACCTCTCTTCCGTATAACCCAAATATTCCTAAGTCTTTTATAACCCAAACATTCCTAAGTCTTTCCCTTAAAAAGCTCTTGAAGTGTAATGCAATGAATTTTGTAAGTGTTTTACGTAAATAAAATTTCCATTTATGTATTTTTTATTTTATTTACAATTCAAAATATGTCTATTTTTAATATAATTATAATTTTTATTAACTACTGCTCTTAGTATTTTTTACCTTCTCCATTTTTCATTTATATTATGCACATATGTTATTGTTTTAGTAGCCTCATTCATATGATATCGGATGTTTTAAAGTAATATATTTTATTAAAAATATTTATAATATATATATATATATATATATATATATATATATATATATATATTTATATGGTTTAAAAGTAATATTATTTTATTAAAATATACTTATATTATATTTTGTATATAAAATTATTATAACTAAAATTAAAATTAATTTTATTAATATACCTTAAATTTTAGAAATACATATTTTATTTTTAACATGTAAACTTAGTTTATTTTCAAACAGATAAAAATGTCTCATTATCAAAACATAAAATTACATCAAATAAAAAAATCAAAACCTATTTATATTTCAATAATGTCATTGTAAATTTTGAAGTGTTAGGCTAACTTATATGTGAAAGTTGATAATGATAACTAATATGAGTTTTATAAAAAGAAATATAAAAAAAGTAGATTAAACTGACTTAATTTTATTAAGCATAAAATCAAATTGAACCATGCATTTTTTACAACTCTAAGCATCTCTAAAGAATATAATAAAATACACTTATTCTATTAAAATAATTAAAATAAAAAAATAAAAAAAGTTTCAAGTCAATTATTTTAACCTTTAAATGGTTTACTCATAAATACATTGATAACTAACCTTCACCATCATAAATCACCTAACCAACTTTTGTAGTTCACTCAAATCACACATTTGCACACAAAAATCATATAATTTTTAATATATTATTTGACTTGATATAATATTATTTAGATGTTAGTAAAACATGTTAAAATATGATATCTAAATTTAAGGATGATTTTGATTTTGATCATATGTGCAACACTTTTTATGATTTATTTACTTATTAATTATTATTTTAACATAATCAAAATGTAAAACATGAATTATTTTTTTAAATAATTTCACCTTAGCTTATTTTTTTTTTTATCTTTATGAACATTATATAATCAATTATTTCAAATAATAATTTATTATCTTAATCAAAATTAATTTTTACATATTTTTTGTAAATAATCAATTTATTTTATATAGTAATTAATTATGTTTAACATTAATAACATAATAATCAATTAAATTTAAACATAGTCAATTATATCAATTATTAACTATAAAAAAAAAACTCTTTCAAGCTGTTTTATAAATAAAAGTCTTCATGTTTCTCAATAGAACAGTTTTTAATATTTTCAAAAATAAATCGATGACTTTGTAAAGAAGAATTTATTTTGAAGTATTATACATTACAGCATCTTATTCGAAAAAAAAATGTTTAAGGTTCATTAAAAAAGGTGATCATGTTACAAATTTTTTTATGGTAAATCTGTCATATTTCAGATGATAATTTTCTTTTTCTTTTATAATTTATATTAGACTTGTTATGTTATAGGTAATTGAGTATTTTCATTACCTTTGTTAATCTTCTTAAAGACTAGCTCATAAAATGATTTGTATTTTTGTTTTACTTACACAAGAATTTGTTGTTTAATAATTAAAGATTGTTACGAAAAAATCCAACTAAAATTATTTAAATTAATTAGATGTAGATCCATACAAAAATTAAATCAATATCAAATTTTGTGTTGTTTATTTATCTATCTAAATTTCTTCTAGTTCTTGATAATAATTAATTGTTTTTTTAATTATCCTCCTCAAATAACATTTAAAAAAAAATAAAATCTCTATTCTTAATTGTGTTTTTTAATCATTTATTATTATTACTATATATTACTATATATCAACTGTGTTATTAATCTTTTTCAATAAACATAAATAGAAAAAAATATACTATAACATTTTAAATTTTTTAATTTACAGTAATTTTTTTTCTTGTTATAATTAAACATTAAACATAAACGTATCTTACAATGAAAGTTTAAAACTTATGACTTTATAAAAGGCTATCTCGTGAGACTTCTTTCCTTTTCTCAATCAAAACTTTAAAACTTTTGAAAAGAAACTAGGAACAACTTTTATTTTCAATTTAGTTATTTACTTTAGGTGAAAAGGGAAACTTAAAAGAAATTATTCATCATGTTACCACTTTTTACAATGACTAGTGATAGGTCAACCATAAGGATAATCTAGAAGTATTGTGACACTAGACCCATTTAACCAAATTATTAGTCTTAATATTTAAAAACTACATTTTTAATGAAAATAATTACTTTGTTATATTATTATTAAAATTTGTATAAAAAATTCTTATTTATTATTTAAAATCTACAAATAGTTTTGATATTAAAAAAAATTATGCATTTACGTATTTAAATTAAAATTTATGAATACATATAGGCTTTATTTATTAGCCAAGAAAAAAAATGTGAAAACCCACCCTTTTAGTGATTAAAATATGGAAAACATCAAATTAATATAGTAATGCTTTTACCATAGTTTGCACCCTTCTTAAGCATGTGCTTTTGCTCAACACCACACAAACACATGCTTTGAATATCTAGGTCACTTTCATTGCTCACACATCTTGTTGTTGTCCACCAAATTCTTTCCCTTTCATGTTCTTTTATATAAAGAGAAATTATGTGTTGCTATTGTTTCATTAAATAATAAAGTTATTACATATTTTATTGTAGCCTCTAATTGACTGAAATATCTACAAATTATAATTATTTCAATTTAATAATTTAATTATTATTTTGAAAACTTATAAGACAAAGTTTGATTTGACATAGTTAAAGGTTAGAAAGATATCTACCTCCCTTATCTGAGTATTTTGAAAACTGCTTATCAACTAAAATTAGTTTATCTCGTTATTTATTTTACTATATATTTATAGTAATCATTTTAATAAAAGCATAACTTTAATTATTGTTTGTTGATATTCATCTTAGAGAGTTAAAAGTATGTATTAAAATATTTTTACGATTTTTTTCTTTTTTATATATTATTATTTAATTTCTTAATTTAAACTTTGAAAAGTTTTGGATTGACCCCCATTCAATACTCAAATTATCTCTTTCAAAACTCGCCTTTTCTAAGCCTATAATTATGTATAAAGACTTTACATGTTCATCTGCTCATCTAGAGATACTTCATTTTCTCAATAAGACATTATATATATATATATATATATAATATTTTAATATATTACAAGTGAAATAATAATAATAATAATAATAATAATAATAATAATAATAATAATAATAATAATAATAATAATAATAATGTATGGTTGAAAAATGATATAATTATGATTTTTAAGTATCATCTATACCAATATAGAACCACAATCAAATTCATTTTAAAGATAGAGGGATGTTTCTAGTTGATGATTACATCTTCTTTATGTTAAGTAAATACCTTTGATAAGTTACTTTTCTTTAATCAATTGGGACCCCTTGTTTTATAGGTAGGTATTGCTTATTTAATATGTCTTGTTTTATTCGTTATTGTGTTTGAAAGTTTCATTTTGAATGATAATTAATGCGATATTAAAAATAAATATTTGTAGTGGAGGAGAAGATGTAGATTTATGTATATAAAATATCAAAGCTTTTTAAGTACTTTGAATGTCAAAGCTTATGAAATGTTGCATGAAATTAAGACTTTTGTATAATCAAAAGTCGTGATATTGGAAAAACAGAAGCAAAATTGAATTCCACTACTACTAATTTCCAACTTCAAAATTGTTATTTTACTATTTTAAGTTTTAGTATTTTTTAGATGAAACTAATATTTTGGTACAAACTTGGTCTTTTTCAGATTTTTTTTTAGATAATTCGTCTTTTACTACGAGACATGCTTGGTGAAAACTAAATTGATATTATTTTAACCTATTATTCTAATTCAAATTTAAATGGTAGATAACTTAATATTTAATTCACCATTTATAATTATTTTATTTCCTGTTCAAATTTAAATGGTCCCCCTTCCTCTTGTTAAAGCAATTTTCTGAATACATATGGTGGTGCAAGTGCTTTGTTCTATTCCTTGTTTCTACTCTAAGCAATTTCTTGAAATAGTTACATTTAACTTTTTTTTTCATCAACTCTTCTCTTCTCAAAGTGTTGCCACTCAAATAAAACAAAACTAATGATTAAAGAGATAAAAGAAGATAATATTTTTTTTACCTAGTAAACTAAAGGTTTAAGCAACTGAACACTTCAAATTTAGAGTCAAATAATTTTATGTTAGCAAAATGATAAATAAAAATATTTAAAAGGAGTATAAATAATTAAATATGTGTCCTAAAAATTATATAATTAATGAAATTAAAGTTCGTATTTCTGGAATCACAACACATCAAATGTAATTGAAATATAAAAATGTATAAAAAGAGAAATGAGTAATCAAGATTATAATAATGGAGATGTAATTTAGAAATACGAGTGAACCAATTTAACAAATCAAACAATTGAGAGAAGATGAAAAATTATGTAGCAAAAAAAAATAAAATTATGAAACTAAAGAGATCACGAAATATAAATTTTTTTAAGTTATTTAATAAATTATTAGTATGTTAATAATTTAAAAGGAGATGTTATAAATATATATGTACCTATTCTAATCTCCATACCAAATTTAAAATATTGTATATTATTCATACTCATATATATACATACTTGAGGATTCTCCATAAAAATTAAGACAAGTTCACACAATACTAAAAAAACAAATTACTCGTCCACCTCTTCAAATATTTCATTTTATTAAAATATAAAGAATTCGTTATAAAAAAAACTATTTTTTTATAAAATAATAATTAAAGATAATTGTGTTACTCTTAAACTAAAACCATCATATAATTTAAAAATAAATATTTCTTTTCAATCAGGAGTATCTATTGAGACAAAGATTTTTTTTTTATATTTATTCACAAATATTTTTTAATATATATATATATATATTAACCTTCGACTACATGCCTAAAACATAATTATATTTTGGTTAAAAAAAAATTGAAAACTTTGTTATTCTTTGTACAATGGTCACGTTCCTTTATTAAGCCTCCTTACTTTCCCTCCTTTATTTTCCTTCTAAATATATATGAAATGTTTGGCGCATAATTTCGATCATATCTATTATTTATACTTTAATTAATTAAAAATTAATACTTCAATTAATTAAAAATATAAAATGTCTATATTTAAAATATTTTTTGAAAATTAAATAATTAAAAATACTGCAATATCTTTATTTACTAAAAAAAATTAAATAATGATATTAATTAAAAATATTAAATAAGTTGTATTTATCAAATAAAAAATAAATAATTCAATTAATTAAAAATATAAAATATTTGTTTTGAAAATTAAAATTAAAACTGAAATAATTTTAAAAAATAAATAATCATTATTTAATTTGTTTTGTAAAACTTGAATATAATAATATTATTGACATGATAATATTTTTTTATAACAACTAAATAATTAAGAATATTAAAATATCTATATTTATTATATAAAATTTAAATAATTAAATTACATACAAATATTAAATTATTTATATTTATTAAAAGAATGAAATACTTAAATTAATAGAAAATATTAAAATATATTTATTATAATATTTTAATTTAACTCTAGAGAATTAAAAAACTTAAAAATAAATCAAATTCAATTTTAGAAATAAAAGCAAATAATAAAAAATCGATTAATGAGTGGACGATTTCTCGGTTAGAATTTTAAGAAAATTTGACAATGCAAAGTGAGAAATGGATTCACATATAGCCGATTTCTCACCTATGAATAATATATGATATATTTAAGTAAATAAAACTAGGAATATATCATTTAAATATATATAAATAAAAAATAGGATATGTAAAAAAAGTCACATTACTTAGCTAGACTTTCTTCCTCCAATTTTTGTTAAAATCAGCTAGAAATAAAGTCCCCTTTATTAGGTGTTACAAAGCAGCACAAGCAGAAGTGCACAACAACCAAACTGTCCCTAAGAAGAAAACCGTTTATGTTTTGAATTTGATTTTGATGAGTGTTTGATCGTAGTTGGTAATGTGAATGTAAAATGGCCAACTTAGATTTTTCCTCACGGATAATACGGACACAACGCTGCCAGGTCCTTCAGAAAGTGACCCCTGAAGCGATTCCAGCCACCAAACAGATCCTTGGCGGGGCCCACACAGCTCACAGAGAAAAAAACCCCAAAACGACACCGCCGAACCGCGAAATCGAGAGCGTGAAGACGTAGCCAATGAAGTTGGAGTATTTGATAGGGCGATTCCTAGCCACTACTTCAGATACGTTTTCATTCACACGTGTCGCGTGTGTGGGACCCACTCTCCCATTCTAAACCATTCGCCTACCCACGTGACGTCACGTGCACTCGACCCCATACCAACCATACCATTGCCTCTCTTACTCTGTTTTTTCTTTATCGGAACTCCGTTACCGTTTTGCTTTGGTGAAGATCGGCGCTTCTTCTTCTTCGATTTTTCTCTGTTTGCATGTTTGTTTCTCCGCTCATCAGTGAAGTGTGAAGCGACGCCATTTCGTTCTCGGCTCGGTTTGATGCAGTGCGTTTCTCTGTGATCTCGAGGAGAATCCGGCGATGATTGTGTTAATTCGGTGCCTGGTGCTTGATTCTGGTTTCGGTTTTGCGGGTTTGTTTCCTCGAATTATATGAAATGTTTGATTGGAACGATGAAGAGGTGCGTAACTTTTTCTTTTGGAGTTTTTTAGTTTAATTTTTTGGTTAGTTTGTGACCAGTTTTTTAGTGTAACTTTAGGTTCTTGCTGTTGAAATGAATTTGATGATTTGTTGTGTGTCAGTGCGTGGTGGTTTAGATATGGAATATTACTAGATTGAGGTGAGGGATGTTGTTTGTGTAGCTGTAAAATTACTTTTCATTTTGGTTAATATATCGTGCAAATATTGGGAACCATAACAGTTTCTGTCATTTTTTGCTATGTCTTGGAGGCCTCTCAGCTGGGGGTAGGTAGAGAGAAACAAAGATTGCTTAATACCTAGTTTGTTTAGATGGTCATAGCGTTGTTTGCATTAGTGAGTTGGATGATGACAAAGTCGTGATATGGTAAAATACATGAGACGACCTATTAGCCTTCTGTAGGAAGAAGCCTCGGAAAATAAGTCAGCATCATGGCCATCTAATTTGAGATTTGGATCCAGGGGAGTGGAAGATGGAGTGGCACCAAAAAGCCACTGTCATTGTAATCAGGGCAGTAATGTACTTGGCTTAGTCATGATGAGAGCTTCTATTTTAAACGTCTCACCCCAATCTCACCGATTATGGTCATTGATACACTGGCGGAAAATGCTTTGGCAAGTCCTGGTCTGGAAGGTCCAAGCCAAGAGAAAGGACTAAATCATTCTCTAAATTGTTCAATGCAATTTTACTGCAGCAACTGAGATCCAAATATCCACCAGATTCTTCCTTCAGGTCCTGAATGGGAGAATCCTGAGCAAAGGTCGGTGGCAGGTTGAAGAAGGAGAGGAGAATGAAACATTAAAAGAAAGAAAGATTCTTTGGTTGTTGAAGGGAGCGACTGTGCATTGCCGACAGTTGAAATAGGTAGAAGAAAGTAGTGAAGAGAAAATTGATGGAACAAGTTATTTTCTAAGGAAAGTGGAAGGGAATTTTGAGTATAAAGAATGAAAAGAGAAGGGAAGAGGATAGAGATCTCAGTTAGCAGGTATTGGCAAAGGTAGTTTCAGGTCTGGAAGTGCATCCAAAACTGTGTAATGCGCAAGTAGTGAGTGGTTCCTAATCCAACACAAATACTAATCGAGTAAGATGGATGACTTTTCAGAAAGGCACTGTTGTGAAGCTTGCCTTAAGCCATGTAATGACTTCTTCAACTTGTAAACAAGATTTTTATCGTAAGTGGGATATCCTAATGGTAAATGCGTGTAGATTTCTTCAAATAATTCTCCTTTTAAGAAAGCGTGGTTGACATCTAACCATAAAAGGTGCCACCGTAACAGCTAACAAAACTTGAACAGAAGTGAGATTTGCAACAGGTGAAAATGTGTCTGAAATCAATTCCAGCTTCTTGTGTGTATCTGTACGCAACCAAACAGGACTTGTAACTATCATTGTTACATCTGGTCTTATATATCCAATGCAATTTTTTTGGTTGGGATGAAGTGGTACTATGGACCAAGTTTAGACTCTAAATCCTGTAACTACTCCTTCATAGCTCTTCTCCATTCTAGATATTTTACTAGGTGAGTTAATAGGTTGTGGAAATTTGGCACATAAAGCTTCTGTTAAATGGGGAAAGTTTAGTATAGACAAGACAAGGTAGTTTTGGTTAGGTTAAGAGATGTTATTTGAATGGGTAAGATAGGAATAATCTTTTGGGAAGGCTAGGCTTTTGGTTGGTCAGGTTGATTGTCATAATGTTTGGACTGGACATTGGATTGAAGCTGGATTTTAAGTATGCTGTGCAGGTTGCAATGTGCAAAGCTTTCTAGTTATCGTAGATTTATCATATGTGTAGAGTCTTTAAAATTAAGTTCTCTTAAAAGCAACTATAGCCAAATGAGTTTGCAAGTTTCACAACTTTATATTCTGACTTAGCGCTAAATTTTGCTACGTGATTTGTTTCTTGCTCATCTAGGACATCAAATTTCACTGAATTAAATAGTACCCTAGGGTGGATCATCTATTAATCAGTAGGGATGTTCAACACCAAACCGATCCAAAAGATAACCAAAAAATGATAACGAATTAGATTGAAAATTTCTAGATTGATTTGAATCTTTTTTTCCATAACTGAGTGGTTTGGTTCGATTTGTAGCTTGACACTTTGGAACCAACTCAAATCGAATTGAACGGAAATTAATTATTTAAATATTATTATATTACCTATTATTTCATTCACATATGATAGATGTGTATGTCTAAGTGGAAAACTTAATGTGCCTAACTTGGTTCATGCCTATAAATCTGTAGCATATTTTTAATATATGAACGAGGTGGATGGATAGTTATCTAGTGGTGTGAATACATTATTAGCTTTGGGAGAGAAAATTGTTAAAGCAAAATAAAAGATTAGCCTCAGCTAGAATAGAAGTTGCAGGTCTATCAAAAAGTTGAGGTACTATATAGGTCATCATTAGTGTTAAAAGCCAGTGTCTTGGTCCATGTTGATTCACATGTTACCTGTGGGTGGAAGGTGGGAGTTATGGAAAGTGAACAAGAAAACGCTACATAGTTGCACGTCAATTTTCTCCGTATGTGGGAAATTAGCTACGGGTACAAAATTAATGATACTAATAAGGTGAGATTTGTATCCTGTACCACTAATCCATAATATGATGTTAGCCCAAGAAGACTAGTTCAAACCATCCATTTTCTCAATAGAGGGAGGGAAGTTTTGAAAGATAGTAGTGTCTACCTTAGATTGAGGTAGAAGAGCCAGCGAAGGCCATACCCAAGAAAAGAAGTGCGAACCAAAAAATATAAAATCATTACTAGATACATGTGACACGATCGAACCGATTAGACGGAGGCAAAACTTAAAGCTGTGCACACTACCTGATTTGCATGAGAGTAACTAACTATTATAGCAGTGGAGTGCTGCAGTGACCTAATATCCATTAGTCATAACCATTTTACAATTTTCCATGTGATAATACCAAAATAGTTGGGTGTTTCACTGAAATACACAATTAAATAAAGCTTTTGTAAATTTTGTTGTCTTTTTCACTTGTTTTTTTTTTTTTTTAAATTTCCCTCTCTGAGCTTAGAGCTCAAGAGATGGGTATATAATATATATAAAAAAGGGAAAAGAAAGACACCATGTATCACCATGAGAACAAAACAAACAGTTAGGTGAATCTAAACAGAAAAGCTTTGGTATTTTCTCCATCTTTTTCACTTGCTTTGCACATTACTATTCTTCCTGATGTCTATTTATGTTACTACTGTCAACATCTAGAGTTTACTTCTGTCAATAATCACAATAATGTTTAATGATGGATTGTTTTCAGCTAGCTAACATCATATGGGGTGAAGGAGATGAGAGTGACGATCATATTGTGCCTTATCCAGAGGTAAATGAAGATGTTAGCAACAAGAAAGAATTCAATCAGGAAGCTTCTATGACTAAGCTCACCGAGTTGAAGAGACCAGAGGATAAAACTGATATTCATGAAAGAAAGCTTGGAATCAGTTCCAAACTCGATAATAGTGTAGAAATACCTGTCTTAGGATATGGAACGCATGCCTGGGCTGACTTGTCTTTGTCCAGTTCAGCTAAAATTGATCAGGGATCCCTCGGTACTGAAGTATCTAAAAATTTAAGAGAACTTGACAAATTCAGTTCATCAAGAATTGGTAAAATTGCTATTTACTGGAATTCTGACTAGATAACCTGTCAATTCATTTTTGTGTTTGTGTAGGCCTTTATCTGTTGATTTTTTTCTTCTTCTCTCACAAAATAATAAACATGAAAGATATGTAGTTATACGGGGCCATTTCTAATTGTACTAATGCTTGACAGAAGAATCTGAACAGCATGAAAAGGGTGCTGAAATTTTCCAAAGTGCTCACGAAGGTAAAGAGCAAGGTGATTTTGTTGATTATGAATGGGCCAACATAGGAAGTTTTGATGATCTTGATCGAATTTTTAGGTAAAGTAAATTATCTCTGTTGCATTATATAATACATGTGTGTCTGATAGCATTATACGACCAGTGTATTTAATATCATTTCATTCTTTTTACTGAATTACTGAAGTATAAAATGGTCTAAACTTTTCTCTTTCCTGTCATCCTATTTATGAGAACGGTGGTAGTATTAATCACTTTTCATAGCTGCTCTCACTTTGCTCATCATAGTTTTAGTTCCTTCTATGAAACATGAGGGGAAAATTATGAAGGTTCAGCGATTCAGTAACATCATTAAAAGTGAAAAAAGGGGAAAAGATTTTAATATGTATTTTTAACAATTTTACACTTTAAACTAGGAAGACTTCATTTTGCTAAAGTTTTATGTAGAAATCTAGTCACTCTATAGTTTTACATCCTATGGTTTTCTTCATGTAGTGCATGTGATGGATATCATTAGAAAGATGTTTAGGAGTCCTGATTAGCAGTGATTGTTTCTAGACACACATCTATTCTTATAGTTATTAGTCATTTATTTGACAGTGGCATCTATCTGACTGAGTATTCTCACAAGTGATGATTTTGCAGCAATGATGACCCCATATTTGGTAATGTAAGTCTTGATAATTCTAATGACCTTTGGTCCTCCAAAGATGTGAGCAACAATCCAGCACCTTTACCGTTGGATACACCAAGTTCATCTGGTGCTTTGAGGAACAGAACTGATCCTCTGGAAATCAAAGAAGAGTATGCTCAATGCAATGACAAATCATTGGACCTCAGCTATGAGAAGATTGGGATTCCTGCATCCCAAGTTTTACAAAATTCTTGCTCGATCACAGCTAATGTTGGAAATGATGGAGTTAGAAGCAGGCCTACTGGAAAGGAACAGCAGGTATGCCAATTTTCACAATGATCCAATCTTTTTATTATTTATCTATTTGTAAAGTGGACTAAATAAATAATTGTTTCATTTTTCTCCTTTAGACTATGTGTTTGATAGCTGTTCATTGTAATATCTGTTGGTGTTTGAGAAAAATGGCAAAAGTGAGGTCCTTGGGACAATTTATGAAAGAAATAGAATCTGGATTAAGTTTATAGGCAGACCTTTGCAGGGATTGAATCCTTTGTGTTGGATGCATCTGCCGTGGACGATCTTGTTTTTCATTTACACAAATGAATATGCAACTTTGGGGAAGCTTCTGTATCTGCATATGTTTACCTATAGCAACTCATGGTTATACTATGCAAATCTGATTATCAGTTCACTATAAAACCAAGGTACATTATATACAGCAGGGGTGTTGTAGTCAAGCTAAAAATTAGGAGATAAAAAGGGGAAAGAATCCCTAAACATTAACTAAAAACTAGATCTTATAAAAAGGAAACAGTATTCTCTCAATAATTAACCACTCCTTTATTATTGGGATTAACATAATCCACATTTAAACAAAATCAAACTTCCCCCTCAAACTGTTGAATAGACGTCAATCATTCCCAGCCTGCAAATATTTAAATCAAATTCTGACTTTAGTAATGACTTTGTAAACATATTAGCTTCATGTCACTTGGTTGGCACATGGTGTAGGTTGAAAGTTCCGTATTGTTCAATTTGACTTTATGTAGTTGAGGTCAATCCTCACATGCTTCATTCCATTACATTGAATAGGATTGTGAAATACACTCATAGCTGATTTACTATCAATGTAGAATTTAGAGGAACTTTAATGGAATAAATTAGTTTTGTGATAACCTATATATTGAAATAAGCTCACAGACATTGCTAGGAACCAAGAATTGAATAGAGAGAAAAACAAAGTATTGAATAGGATGAAAAGAACAAGAAATAAGACTCTCCTCCAAGGGTTCCCATTTTGCAAAGAATGCTTAATTTACACTAACGAAAATTCTGATTCACTTCTATCCTTCTTCCCTTATTTATATCTAACCTGTCTAACCAACTAACCCACTAATATTCTAGCTATCTTTATAAACTTCTCCTTCTCCTTATATCCTAACAATACAACCCTCCTAAAATCAACCTTGTCATTATTGTTGGAATTGTGGAAGTTGGATTCCAAGTTCATCTTTGTTACCCTAATCTTCATCTTCCCTCTTTGGGAATGAGAATCCACTTGCCACTACAATTGAACTCAAGTTCAATGGCTGAGGTGGTGGTGGGAACAAGGTGGAATATGTATAATAATAATCGTTAAGATTGCCTCTAAACCTTCCTTTTGTCTTGTTCCATTGCCAAACTGTTAGCCATAGATGCAACAAAGATTAATGATTAAAGCTAACCCAACAAATTTGCATTTGAAAGTCCTAACACCATTGATGCCCCACCTATCAAAATGGTTGAATCTTCATCTTGTTTCTTGAGCTAGCCTACTACATTCTTCACAATCCACATCTAGTAGAAAATGTCCAATTATTGGGATACGGGTCTCATTGGCACAATAATGTGGTTACTAGAAAGACAAACATATGATGTTAAGAGAGGTGAATGAGTGGTCATATGGTTTGTTGCACCAAAGTCTAGAATCTAAGAGTCCTCACATATAGTTTTAGAAGCACAAAAAGAGGAATTGGAGTTCTTACTAATTATGGTTAGAAAGCAAGTACTAGAAGATGACTTACCGATGGAATTTGTGATAGTCTTTCCACCTTCAACTTCAGCATGTAGTACAAGTATTTCTTCCTCAATTGAAGAGGATAAAGGAGCATTGTTAGAATTGTCAAAATCAAAGGTTACCCAATAAACCTTCCTTGAGGACTGACCTTTTAGTTTTGCCATGACTGATAGCTTTCTAATTTCTGTGTAACTTGAAGCAAGTCTCCTGGGTGGGACTAGAATTCTTACAATGACAACACCAATGATTCTCCTTGCCTTTTGAGTTGAGATTTCATGTTCCCAGGGTTTGGGGTCCTAGGTTTGAAAGCCTTTTAGTGGAGGGCTTAATCATCATAACCATTCAATGAGTCTCCTCACCTCAGACAATGTAGAAGACTTTAGAAAGAGAGGGAAGTTTTTCCTTGCCAAAAATTTATGCCCTAACATGTCAAATTCATGATTCAATCCTGATAAGAACTTAAATATCCAAGATCGTTCAACAAACTAAACAAGAGTGACAACATTCTTGCTCTTTTCGAGCCTCAAATTTTGATATTGGTCCAACACAATCCAGATACCCTTCAAAACTCCATAGTATTTTGCAATAGAGAGAGTGCTTGTTCGTCCCCCAAAGATCTTGCTTTCTGACTAATAACATGTAGAGATGTTTTGTCATATGGAATAAGTATTTCCAAGGTCTTCTCAAATTTCTCGGGCACTCGAGTAGAACACATAATTTCTACTGACCTATGTAGTCAGGGATGCTATAGCCATGTGATAATTCGTGAGTCATCATTGTCCTAAAGTATATATGGAGAGAACTTTATCCCTAAAGTATTGATTACAAAAAGATTTCTAGTATCTTTACAACACCACACTTGTAAGATTGCAGTATCTTTTGTAACTTAACAAAATATTTTCTACTCAATAGAAGACATGTTTCACATCCATCAGGAGTCAAGATTTGCAAGATATTGCAGGATTGTAATGGAATTCAACTTTGCCATTAGTGTGTAGGTCCCTTCATAATCAATACCGTATGTTTGAATATATACCCCTTTTCTACCAACCTAGCCTTGGATCAATCAATCCATCAACTCTTAATTTTATAGAAAAACACCTTTACAATAAATTCATTTAAGACTATTTATTCTAACAATGTATAAGAAAAGATTAGTAGCTTAGGGATATACTCAAACATATGGGATTTGACTATCTTTAAACTTTTTAAGCAGTTGCGAAAATTAATATAGTTTGAATTTTATTGTCTCTGGCAGCTAACTATGGATGGAGTTTGTTGCAATTTGATGTAACAAATGCTTCCTGAATGGCAATGTTGAGGAAAAAAATTACATGGGTTCAAAGCTGAGGAGGGAAAGGTGAGTAAACCAAGGAAGACACTATATGGATTGAAACAATCTTCTGGAGTATGGATAGGCAGGTTCACTAGTGTAATGAAGACCATAAGGTACAAGTAAAGCCAAGGTGACGATGCATTGTTTATTATGCATTCAGCTTTAGGGGGAGTTATTGCACTAACTGTCTATGTAAGTGATATAGTTGTAACTAGATATGATTAGGCAGGAAAGAATGATAATAGAATTTGAAATTAAGGAGTCAAGCAAATTGGAATATTTTGTAGCATTAAAGTGACTCATTCCCATCATGGTATTTTCATCTCTCAACAAAAATATGTGCTGGATTTATTGGCTGAAACTAGTAAATTAAGATACAAACACCTATTGAATACAATCACAAACTTGGTCAATCAATTGAAGATGTAGTTGTGGATAGAGAATCTTATCAAGGACTAGTTGGGAAATTGATTTACTTGTCTCACACTAGGCCTGACATTGTCTATGCCATAGGGGTTGTAAGTCAATTCATGGATAATCCAAAGGAGACTCATCTCAGAGTTGTTTATCGCATTCTACAAGACTTCAAAGGAACTCCTGGTAAAGGAATTCTATTTACAAAGGGGAATGAGATGTCTTAGAAGCCTACACACGCCGACTATGCAAATTCTATAGATGACTAAAGATCTACCTTTGGATATTGCACTTTTCTTGGAGGAAATGTAGTCACTTGGAGGAGCAAGAAACAAAATATTGTTGCAAGATCAACTGCGAAGGCAAAATTTAGAGCCATGGTCTCATGGATTTCTAAAATACTATGGTTAAATATAATTTTAGAAGACTTGAATATTGATGGGAAAAAGCCTTGAGGCTGTGTTCTGATAACAAGTTAGCAACAAATATTGCATATAATCTAGTGCAACATCATAGAACAAAGCATGTTGAAGTAGATAGACACTTCATAAAAGGAGAAATTGGAGAATGGGACAATATGTACACCATTTGTATCCTCTGGAAATAAACTTGCAAATGTATTGACTAAAAGGCTAAGTGGTGCAACATTATAGTCTACTGTTGGCAAGTTGGAAATGGATGACGAAAGGGCTAAGTGGTGCTACATTATAGCCTATTGTTGGCAAGTTGGAAATGGATGACAAAAGGACTAAGTGGTGCTATGGTATAGTCTATTGTTGGCAAGTTGGGAATGGATGACATCCACTCACCAACTTGGGAACGAGTGTCTGAATCCTTTGATTTATGCTGCAGTTAATATTTTCTTGTACAACTTTAATTTCATAATTAGTAGAATAATTAGGACGATTAATAGGGTGATAGTATATTTTATATTTATTGTACAGGATCATTGATCCTGAGCTATAGGAATAGATTATATCCATCATAAATTAGGATTTTCAGTTAAGTCTTTGTATTCTATTTAAGAGCAATTGCTCCTCTATGACATGGCGATTGGATTAAGTCTTTGTATTCTATGTAAGAGCAATTGCTCCTCTATGACATGGCGATTGTTAGATAAAACAATAGCTGTCAAAAAGTAAAAAATGCTCAATGGACACAAGTGCTATTGGAAAATAAAAAGAAACAAGTAAGTTGAGATGTAGAACCTCAGGAACTCTTATTGAATAGAACCATAGAATTGGAAGTGAAGAGAGTTCTCCTATAGAAAAAACCAAATATTAAAGCTTGATTGTAAAACTTATTTATTTATCACGTACAAAACCAGACATTGTTTATGCAGTTAGTGTGGTAAGTTAGTTTGTGCATGATCCATGAGAAAGACACATGCATGCAGTTGACAAAAATTTTCAGTACTTGAAGTCAAACCAGGAAATGGGTTATTCCTCAGGAAAGGAGACACTTTGACCCTAAATATGTATACTGATGTAGACTATGTAGGTTCTATTATTGACAGCAAATCTACATCTAGGAAATTTCTTGGAGAAAGTCTAGTGACCTGGAGAAGCAAAAATACAGGATAGAGTATTTCGTTCTAGTACAGAAGCTGGATTTCAAGCACTTGCTCAAGGTGTGTGTGAAGGACTCAGGATTAAGATCATTCTTGATGACCTTAAAATTAAGGTTGACATCCCTATGCAATTGTACTATGATAACAAGTCAACCATGAACATTGTCCATAATCCAGTCTGACATGATAGGACCAAACATATTCAAATTGACAAGCACTTCATCAAAGATAATTTTGACAGAAGCCTAGTGGTTAAAACTCATGTTTTTAAATATCAAACATTTTCACTAGAGACTTTCTTAGGGTAGATTCCAGGATATTGTAGGCATGTTGGGAATGATTGATATTCATCTACCAACTTGGGGTGGAGTGTTGTCAAAAGTAGATTATTAGGATAAAAAATATTCTCAATATCTCCATAGTAATTAAGAAAAAATATCTTCAAATCTTCCTGTTTATTTCAGTATAGTTTTATTTCCTTTTTTCAAAAGGATTTGGTTATTACAAATAGAGATGATGAGAATAACATTGGTGTGATTGACATCAATAAAATAATTCTTTAGTTTTCAAGTGTTCATTTATATTATTGATTTCATCCAGAAGTGCACACCAACATTCCTTGTTTGATATGTCACTGAACTAATTTGGTTGTTTGGTTTCTTTACCTTTTCATTTTGGAAGTTTAAAGCTGAAGCTCCAACCATTTTGGCAATATAAGATTTTGTTATATCCAAAAACAATTTATTGTTCAGAATTTTATAGAGTAGTTGATATTTGTCTTAGTTTCTAGAATGAGGAAATTTGAAATATTTTTAGCTTCTATAGAAAGCACTGGTTCTTGCCCTGATGGATATCTTTATTGTTTAAACATTTTATGTTTAGAATTGTACTTATATTGTGCCCTTTGGTGTATTTATATTCTGATTAGATATGTATGTTTGTCATACATGGCTTAATCCCCTTGGCATAATTATGTGCTACAGCTCTAGCAGAAGATTTATTTCACCTGTTTCCTTCTCAAAGTCAAGTAAGTATCTGATCTCTGTCATTTCATATATATGCAGGTTTTTAGGCAAAAGAATCTTTTGAAAACTCGGAAAAAATCACAGGTAAAACAAGAGGAGAATAACGTGCAAGATTTTTATGGTAATTGGTCTCCTTCAGCAGCACCAGCAAGACAATTTGAGAATGAATTATCCCCATCTGTCCTACATTCTTCTCCCTCTCCAATTCTTGGTCAACAAAAGCAGATCCAAGGAGCTGAAACTTTATTTCAGAATATTGTAAATCCATATGTGGCTTCTTCTGTGTATGAGAACCTTACTAGTACATATCCTGCTATGCCAATGCTATCGCAGACTCAGTCAGGTGATCTTAGGCAGCAGCCTGTGCTATCTGGGTACGAAGTGTCTCCTGGTATAGTGAATCCTGTGAAAAATTCACTGGACTCAGTCAAGCCTCAAATCATGACTCCTCAGGAGAAAATTGAAAAATTGAGGAGACGGCAGCAAATGCAGGCAATGATTGCTATTCAGAAACAACGGCAACAGTTGGGCCATCAAGTCCCTAGTACTAGCAAATCAAGCACCCCAAAATTCCATCCAGAAATCCAAAGTCATCTCAGTGATGGGACTGATGAAGATCTAAGAACTCTTCCTGCTCCAGATCTTGAACAAGATGATTCTAATACAATGTCAGTGGCAGTTGGTGATGATTTCGTTGAAGATACCATATTGTACCAGCTTCGGGATATTATATCAAAGGTATGGCTGAATTGATACTAGCTAATATTATATAGTATATTTAATTGTTTCCTTGTATTCTAATCTGGACATGGCTACAACGCCGAGTCAAACTTTTTCTACAGTTAGACATCAAAATAAGATTCTGCATCAGAGATAGTTTGTTTCGGTTGGCACAAAGTGCAACTCAAAGGCATTATGCTAGTGATACTAGTAGTACAAACAAAAGTAGCAGAGACGAACTTGAAGTTGTGGCGAGAGAAGAAAGCAATAGACAAAATAGGTAAGAAAGCTACAACTTTAAAGGCCATTGCTTAATTTTTGCTTTTACAACATGCATTTATTATGAATTCAGTATCATTCCGTCATGATTAACATCAAAAGCAGAATAGGAGGAAAATGCCATAGGATTATTTTCTAGTGCTACTGAGTTCTGTGTTTTTTTCTTTTACCTCATTGATGGACAAATTTAAACACAACAAAATTGGGTTTGGAATTTAGGGTTTAGGTTTAGGGTTTATCTGGTATCACATTATGAGTAAAACATCTGGTGCTTGAGTTTCTTGCTATTATATTCTTGGAAGTTCAAATCTTGCTCTATGGTGAAGTAGAAAAGTACAAAACATGGTAGACACAAATGCTTTGGCTAAGTTGCTCTAACCCTAGTAGAGAATTTTGCTCAAACCATCACAATATATGGCACTAGCCCAAATCTAATTCCCTTAAAGCTTATTTTCATTAAAAACAACCAAGTATGTTGAAATAATCATCAATGCAAGTTGGGGAGGTTCGTTGGAGTTAGAAGAGCACAGTAGGAGGTTGATAGGAGAGTTGGTATGTTGGTGGAAGGGTTGCACCAAAGAAAGAGAGGCATGACCACAACTAATGGGGGTTGATAGTCATTTGTGAAGAGTACCAAGAATTTTTGAGGTACAAGTCTTCTTCAATGCCAAGTGTATCAACTACATGCATTTCTTAATATGTGGAAGATCATAGTCCTTGGATTGTCTTGATTCAGGTGCCTCAGACCATATCTCTGGTAACATTTCTTCATTTTCCTCCATTTCTTACCCAAAAATTCCTCATCCTGTTACTATTGCCATGGATCCAAAGTGGCATCTCAAGAGTTGACCAAGTTTCTTTATCCCCTTCACTTAATTAATATCTTGCTCATTACTCGTTGTCCTTACATTTGAATTACATTAACTCCGGGTTCAGCTTCCTACTCCAGTTATCTACTGCAACAATAAGAGCACTATTGCTCTGAGCCGTAATCCAGTTTTTCATTCTCAAAACCAAATACATGGAATTATACATTCTTTGTCAGAAAAAAGTTCTGAACAACTCACTCATTGTTTCCGATGTTCCAACTCAAGAACAGGTTTCTGGCATTCTCACCAAGCCTTTGGTAAGGCTTAGTTTACTCCACTACAATACAAAATCACGATTTTTAGCTCAGCTCCCACATTGTGCTCCTCAAAGTAATTCTTGGCTCTTGCGATCCAGCCTAGAGGATCATAAACTTTGAAATTAGATATTGCAACCCTCTTCATCCAAGATTAATACTTATTACTTCTGCTATTTGAGTCTGCCTTCCTCTTACGTTTTTCTTTTTTTTTTTTTTTTTTTTGGGTTAGTGGACTATTCTTTTCATCATTTTTTTTTTTTTTTT
>Ga0099824_1004351_pt1 | contig 20400 bp, 5 predicted proteins | sample SiratrowhiteBW_FD_76837 | JGI IMG/M metagenome (GOLD analysis project Ga0099824, IMG submission 76837) | Root nodule microbial communities of legume samples collected from California, USA - Siratro white BW | ecosystem: Host-associated > Plants > Roots > Nodule | place: USA: California... | reverse complement strand
TATATATATATATATATTATCTTTCTTTTTATAATAAATACAAATATTTGTTAGCTTTATTTTAAAATAATTTTCAAATGATCGCGCAAAATTTAATTTGAAGAAATTGTACCATTTCATTCAAGTATTCAAATGGCCACAGACGTTTATCAATATCTAATATGAATTCTTTTCTTTAAAACATTTTTAAAAATAATAAAAAATTATTAATTTTTTAAAAATTAAAAAATACAAATCATTTCTAAAAATACTAAAAAAATATCAAATTTTCAAAATTAAAAATACAAACACCATCAAACAAATTTTAAAACTAAAACTACGTGAATCCTATTTTCCGTTATGGAAATATGTAGGACTAAGATCAATCCTTGTCCGTCCTAAAGATAAAAAATATTTTCTTTTATTTTTATTTGTCTTTACTTGCATCTTTATTGTTAGTTTTGGGAAAAATAACATTTTATAAAATCACACTCATTTTTCTTATTACCATTTTTGTACGAGAGTTGTTGGGGTGCTAATATCTTCCCTACAGTAATCGACTTCTAGACTCTAAATCTGATTTGTGAACTATTTTCTTATTTTTAATTTTTCTGTAGTTTTTCATAATAAACTATGATGACGACTTCATCTCTATTTAATATTTTTATAATTTTAAAACAAATTTTATCGTCGTTTTCCATCACGATCTCAGTTGCGACAACCTTGTTAGAGTCATTGAGGATGACCCCTTAATACCTTTAGTTGGGGGCATTTGACAATTGCTCTCATAGCAATCTAATTTCTTATACATGTGCAACCATGCGCCTAACATTGGACTAAATTTTATCTTTAGTGATACGTTGTTCTGCTACAAGTTTTTTCCATTTATCGGAGTTTGAACATTATCACCCTCTATGGACTTTGGAGTTAAGGGACATACACAATGAAGTGCATTGCGTACAATATCCACACTCTCCTCCTCTTCCTTCAGACTCCAATCCCAATATCTATATAAGTATAACACAATTGTTGTCACCAAATCAAAAACATAATATAATCATAATGTACAAAATTCATAAAAGACTGGCGACTACCTCACTTTTTAAGAATGATAATTCAATCTTTGACAACCTCACATTTTTTTCAAGCCCAATCAAGAAAATGTAGGAACAAGCAACCACGTCCATTCTCACGTGCTGCACAACTTACACCTTTTCAAACAAAAAAACATGTCAAATATCATATCTTCAATTCCAAAATTCACACAACATTCTACATCATTAAATTTAACACAAATTTGCAACACAACAACACAAGCAGCCAATTGTATGCTCGCAGTGTTTTTCTCCCCAATTCCACAAATTTAAGCTGTCTAAACTATCTAATAAACAAAAAGGGAAAAAATTAATGTCCTAGAGGTGTGCGCAAAATAAAAAAAAAAATTGCAAATACAATATATGCAGTACAATAGTTATGTACACTATCTTCCTCATTCATTCTACCTTCACCTAATTTCAAAACAATCCTCCTAATTCTTATGTCCTCATCATCAAACAAATCATTAACCAACCCAGCAGTACAATCATCAAACCTAACAGGTTCCCGAATAACACCCAAGTTCAATACAATACAATACAAACATCAAAAACATTAAAGGAAACTAAGTGCTCTCTAATCCTAAAACTCTTACTTTGGTTGTGTCATTTGCTAACTAACTTACGCAAGATGGAACTTAAAACTTGTATTGGCTCTTGCAAATGCAAAATCCATCTAAACGGGGACCTCTCCAATTGTTGTCGTTGAAATGGACCCATTGTACGGTCTAATTGCACAATAGGGTTGGTGTTAACTTTATGCCTCAGCCTAAGCTGCAAATTAATACAACATACATGTTACTATCTTCAAATATCACACATTTGAATAACAAAAGCAATCTTCAAAATAAGTTACCTTAGATTGTGCAACATCTAAGCACAAAAACCAATTCATGTCAACCTCTAAGGACCATGAAAATAATCCACGTTATCACAAAACATTTCCACAAAAACCCAACCCACCCATTTCTGCACTTACTAAACCAAAAACAAAGCCAAAATACATTCATCAAACATTCAGAACTAAAAGGTTAAACAAAACCCTAAACCCTTCCTCTCACCAAAAGGCTTTCGTCCTTCTCCATCACACATTTAGAACCAAAACCAAAAAACTACATACCATCTCCACTTATTTCTGCAACAAAAACCAGACCAAACACACCAAACCTTAAACCTTTCCTGTCACCACAGAAATGATACCACCATTGCTACCATTCAAAGGCCCAAAGATACATTCAAAACGAAAACACAATCTACCCTTATCGTCACCATACACTCAAGCCTCCAAAAGATAACAAAAAATGCAAACATTAAAACCCTAAACCCCTCGTGCAAATCATTTGCCAACAAAAAATTAAACAATAAAGCAACCAAAAAAGCTTCATTTTTTATCACAAATCCATAAAAGACAAGCTTTTAGTTGACAATGTACAAACACTGTATCGCTAAATAAAAAACATTATCAAATACACCTAACCCCCACCAAAACGAACTTTAACACTAACAAACGAGAATGACATACCTCAACAAGATGAAGAACAAGAACCACGATAATTACCACACTAAAAAAGAGAACCGTATAATGTTGAAATGAATGTCAAGCTCTCTTTTTTTTCACATTTGCACTATATATAATAAAAAGTAATAAATACAATTTAAACTGAATTAATATAATGTATTATAATTTTTGTTCAAATAAATAAGTTATTGTAAAATATTTTAAATGATCGAAAACTTATTTCTTTAAAATATTTTTGTTTACTTATTTACAAAGTAATTTTTGATATAAATGCAGAATAGTAATACTAGAGGTACATTTTATTTAAAGCTAGCATTATTGTTTTGGCCCATGATCAACAACCACATGAAAACCAATTAGATGCAAACACCGACGTTACAGTGAATGACAGGCACCACCATAAAGTAAATCTATGTACAACCTCTATTCCGTTGAATGCTATTCAGTCTGGGATCGAGCCCAACTATTATAATTATAGTTATAGCTTTCTTCTAACAGAGATTCATTCGCAAGAACAGATGCCTGTACTGCTTTTATTTGTTAAAATATTCTGCATTAATCAAAATATTGTTTTATATCATAAATGTGTAAATTCCATTCAAATACTATCAAAGTAATTTTTATTACTTGGAAAAAAGACAATTCTAGAAAAGGTCGAAGTATATAACTATGTTTCGCTCCTGATATATAATAATAGCTTCGAATTGTAATATGATCTAATGATTCTAAATTTTATAATTTTATTATATAAATATACTAATTAATAAAAAAAATTAAATGACGCAAGTTTGTCGAAATAAATAATAAAATAAATATATAAAAATCAACCATTTATAAAAAAAGTATAAAAATTAGACAAGTTACATAAAAAAACTAAAAGCTCACAAAAAAGTATAAAGAAACCTTGATTACATAAATATAAATATAAGAGTTAAGGAGCAAAAATGTAATTATGATATTTTGTAATTTAATATTAATCAGTGAAACCAAGTTAAATTTTATTATATAATCCTTCGAACATAACATTAAAAATATCATAACATAATATTAAAATATGTCAACAAAATATTAAAAACAAAACATAATTTTAAATTGTTTAAATATAAGATATAATTAAATAATATTATAATTATATTGTCTAACATTAGTCTTAAATTTAAATTATAAAAAATAATGGTTTACACAAGTAATAAGGAATAAGAAATGCATTTATTAGGAGATCATACGGTGATCCTTAAATTTGGTTAGTGAAGGAGCATTCGTTACCATACAAATATTATGCAAGATATTCCGCCGAGGATAATTAAGAACCCAAAACATTCTTTGAAACTTTCTTTTCTAAGGACCTACTACAAAAATATATTTTAAGCATAACATGAAACAAAATTTTAGTCACAGATTATTAAAACATGATAGTGTTTTTTTTATCACTTTTTATATAAGAATTTCTGTTATATGGAAGAAGTCACAAAAGGCTGATTGCTAATTAATAAAAATAAGGAACTTACAATGTCATTTTTTTTTTCTAAATAATTGAATGTGATATACTGAGGAAAGTTGTTTTCTACAATTTTTCAAAAAAGGCTGGAATTTTGGCAACGAGTTTTAAAATGCACAGTAGAATCATTGAACTAATTATTAATTCAATTCGTTATGAATAATTTACAATCCATTAATTTTTTTATATTTCATATGTAGTAAATAATAAACTTTAAATATATTCTCTTTTATTCTCCTATCCATATTCTATTAAGTTTATGTCTGAAAACCACCCTTGCATCGCAAATTATTTGCATGTATTTTATTTAGTAATTGATAATTCACGTCTTACAAGCATGTGACTACAGAATAGTTGTAAACTACTAGATAAGAGACAGCCGTCGCAGAGGACTAAAAGCTAATAACCCTAAACATAATCACACCACATTCCTAATTTTCTCCCACACTCGTCAATCACAAACAAGTCAAAATTGCTTATTTTAGGGGTTCAATAAGCAATCAGACATTACTGAGGTGAGGGATGATCACGGAGCAGACTCACTTCTCTCTTCAGGAAAACCGGCAAAGCAAAAGCAGCTGAGTGCATCTGCAAAAACCATATATCAACACCAATTACCATTTCAAGTGTGCTTCAACTAAACAACTTCAATAATAAAATATTTAACCAACTCTAGATATCAATTCTTTCACATCGTCCGTAACATCACAGTATTGACAATTTTCTATACCAATATTTACCTCTGAATTGTAGAATCGAAGTTCTCTTTTGTGCTCATTAGCACCTTCCAACTTTTCAATGGGATTGATAGGGTTTACAAAATCAACCGGTGGTCCTTTCGTTGCACAGAGAAGAAAGCCTATCACACCACTGCATGCCAAGGAAAGGTCATGTAACATACAATCACCAAGTTTAGATAAACCAAAATGTATATTGAATTTCTCAAAACTAAGTTGAAGAGCTCACTCTCACAACAGGTGCAAGCAAAACATTTAATAAAAAAAATTATGAAAGAAACATGATAGGAACTTCAATGCAGAACAGAAATATATTAACTTAACAGCACATGTTAAAGTGTACAACCTTGGATATGTTGGAACACTCGCCCATGCGTAACGTACAGAACCTTTGAATGTTTCTCGACAAATAGAGATCATATCTTGAATAAGGTGTGTATGAAGCCACATACTCTCTGCCATGTTACAAAGGACTCCGCCAGGCCTTAATGCCCTTGCTATTGTATCAAAAAAAGGCTTCTCAACAAGTTCCTGAGCAGGACCTAAATTGCAGAAGTGATTCAGTAATACTTCTTAATAATAACCAAAAACTGAGGAAACTATATTCTTAAATTTTTTTTCTGTTTGATTAGTGTCTGGCTCTTGGGATGATGGATAATTCAAGATAAATAATATGCCGAGAAAACTTCTGATAAAACTACTAAGAAACTAAAATTTTTCAAAATAATTTTAACCGTTGAACGTAAGGTAGATGCAGATAATTGATCAATAGTTTATTATACCAGCTAACAAAGCAATCCAAAAACTTGTTGATAAAAATTCCTCATAAATGAAAGCCAAATTCCAAAGCCGTACAGAATAGACTTAGTATGTAATCACCTAATTCAGTATCAAATGCAATTAGAAGAGTTCAGGTCAACATCATCCAGTTAAGCAAAACTACATGGCTCTACGAAATATGGTAGATGAATCATTTTAAATTAAAATGACATACCCACTGGATCGGAGGAATCAACAATTATTGCATCATACCTCCCTTCAGGAGCACTTTTAAGAAATTCAACAGCTGTCAAAAATTGGATTAAAAAAATCCAGTGAATAACCCAACAAATTATAATCAGTAAATATAAAGCCACGTAAAAGACAACAAACACATTTGAAACAAGACCAGCAGACAAATATATACCATCACCAACGTGTAGATGTACACGAGAATCGTCAAACCCAACAGCTAAATCCGGGAAAAACTTCCTGGAAACCTGCATAATAGCCATAATATTTTTCTCTCAATATGGAAGTAGTTATATATTAATGATCAAAATATGGCTTTACTCACGTCAATAACCATCTGATCTATCTCACAGATATCAATATGTTCTACAGAACTGTGGCGGGACACTTCCCTAAGCACTCCACCATCTCCACCACCAACAACTAAAACCTGAATGAACAAAAAAGTCATTACATGGATCATGAAAAATGAGAGAAAGGAAAAGAAAAACATGAAAAATTAGAGTAAATTCAATCAGAATAATTTTTTTAATATACATCAAGAATTTCTTCAGACAAGTGAGAGCAAAAAAAATGAACAAAGATCACAGCAAGGTCATCAAGATTATAATGTTATTGTGAGAAAGTCATGATATGCTCGGAACCAAAATCATCAGAACAAATGACTTTACCGTTTTAGGGGACTGAATTGAACAGAGGGGAAGATGAGTAATCATCTCCTGATAAGCACATTCATCCTTCTCAGTCAATTGAACAATTCCATCAAGTACTAGTACTTTCCCGTATGTTGTTGACTGCAAGAACAAATGGATTAGTGTTGATCCCTTCAACGTAAAATTTGGAGTACATAAGAAGCTGAAGAGGCCAAACCTTAAAAACCAAGACCTCTTGGTAATCTGACTTTCCCCTGTACAAGATCTCTTCAACTTTAATTGAATGGGCTTCTCCTAATTATACACACTAAAGCCATCAGCAGCAAAAATTTCATACGCAATACACAAACAATACTAAACAATCAAAGTGAACATAACTGTTAAATAGGGACATTCGTTACCAGGATTTTCAGTTCAAAAAAAACGAGGATAACAGTGGCAAATGTTCAATACAATACCATCAAACATTTAGGTCAGTCCCTTTAGTCATAAGTAACTTTCAATGTCAGACCAGATTATCTTTTCAATTCAGTCTTTCCTATGAAGATTCAATGGTATCTAAAGTCTACAATCTGTGTAAGCTATCAAAATAAGAATGTGGTTGATTTTCAAAAGCAAGGTTTGAAATTAAGGCTATCAAACATCATAAAGGAGGAAAAACTGTCGCTGCAATGAAGCACATGTGCACCAACTGTGCAGAATTGCAGGTTAGTAAGTAACACCCACCTGGCCACATCGGGTTGTTGAAATAATCTGCTTTTACAGCTTTCCCTGTAAACACAAAAGATAAAGTAGAAGAACCTCAGGTCTTATTCAGAAACCAGGCCTTATTCTTATAAGTGAAACCATATCAGATAATAACCTGAGCAAGTTTGAGAAGCTGAAAACCACCCAGAAACAACAGTGGAATGACACTTTGCCTCTGACTCAGGGGCAGAAGCTTTAGCCTTCAAACAACAAGAAGGAATTTCCTTCTCTATCCCATTCTCATTACTCGCCTTCCCATCCATAGTCTTCGGGCATTCCAAACCTCTTCCTGCGCCGGCCTCCATATATTATTCTTTTCTTCTCCGGCTCCAGTCTCTGTACAAAAAACACACAAGTTGTCAAAAAACAAAAAAAATCTACTCTCTCTAAATTCATATTACATAAAAAGAAATCACAGCACTTACAAAACGAGGCTACATGTAACACAATGCCAAAAAGAACCTCACTTTATAAGAATGACCACCACAACAAATACTGGAAAAATTTTTCTTTCCTATTTTGTTTAGTTATACAAATTAGGCTTGAACTTGTGATAACCGACAAATAAAGGGAAAGCGTGATCAAGAAATAACCCACCAGAAAAAGACATATCAAAATTAAAATTACAATTCTACTTTGAGCATAATTTAAATAAGAGGTATAGATATAGATAATAAGTTAATTAAGTATAAGCAGAAAGAAAACAAAAAAAGCTTGATAGAAGCTTCATAAAAACAGCAATATAATATAATATTTTACAGAATCAAATAACCACCATTCAGACTACTAAACAGACGACACAATCAAATCTCTCTCTGACAAAATAACGTGCCCAAATAATTTATTTAATTAATTTCATATTTAAGCCCGGCAGCCTCTGATTATCCGCCCTTAAACAGGAAACAAATCATGTCTCGAAAATCTGCTTCTCCTCTCATTTCCAGGTTTGTTCAAAAAATGAAACAATCAAATAAAATAAAATAAAGTAATTAATAAATAAATAAACACGCGAACAAAGAACAACCGATCCGCAAAAAAGCTCCACACGCGTGTTTAACAACAGAGCGGCAAATAAAAAAGAAAATGCAGCGTAGAAAAGAAAAGGAGGTGAAACGCTAGGGTTGAGAATTGGAAAAATAGGAAATAGAAAGAAAGAAAAGGCGAGAAGATAAAGTGGAATGAAAGGGAAGGTAAGAAGTTAGGGTAAAAAAAGGTGATTATGAGAGTGAAATGAGGGTGTTGCCTGATGAGTGATGCGAATGGAAGAGAGTGAAGCAGAACCTAAGCGACGAAGGAAGATGGGTAGCAACTAACACTGTAACACCCTATCCACCTTTTCTCTCTCTCTTAATCTCCTTTTTGCAGAGCTTGTTTGGGAAGAAAATGGAGGTTCTGGTGCCTTTATTTATAGGACATTTTTAGAGGTGCACGCTTTCGATTCTGGCTTCCACGTTTACCTTTCTTTTTCTTCTTTTTCTTTTTCTTTTTTCTTTCTCGGAAAAAGCTGTTTTCGCCTTTTTCTGCTTAACCCTCAGTCACAAATATTAAATGGGTTGGACCATGTCCCTCAAACATCATTACATTATTTTTGTTCTGTCATGTGTTTGGTACAATATTTCTCACATGCCAAACTCATTTTCACCCATTTATTACATTTCTAGATTTTAAATCAGTGTTTTATTTTTTTTTCTTTCACCTTTTTCTTTCTTTTTGCAGTACTATGTTTTTGCAAAAGGAGTTGAAAAACTAGCTTTAACTGTTGGAAAATGTAAGGTGGATTTATTGAATCATAAGTACTAGATAAAATTATATACTACTTTGGTTTTAATTATTTTTAAACCTTATGTTTCATTTGTTAGATAAATTGTTTTAATTTTAATAGTTATTTTTCGTATCTTCTATTATTTATTAACTTTATACCGTAATACTGTATATTAGAAAATTTAGTCAAACTTAAAACAAAAGTAAACGTAGCATGTAACCTAGTATAAAGTCCATTGTCAAAATTGGATCGGAGGAGTTGATTCAGTTGAACGTTTGATCTATTAGAATAATCGACCGACCTCAAAATTAAATTAATTTAAAAGTCAATGAAATAGTAAAAAGAAAAATGATTGGTTAAGAATATTTTTTTCCTTAAAATAAAAATGTATAAAGTATTTTTCATTTTCTTTTTAAAGAAACTTGTTTCTTTTAAAGAATATTATTATGAGTTGTTGAAGCTCAAATCTAAATATTATGATGTATTTTATTTTTATGTATATTTGGAATGTCAGTGACTTATAAATTATGTTATTTTTTATATTATTAAATTATGATATTATATTTCTTTAGTGTTATTTTATATATTATTTCATTATTTATATTATTTATTAGTATTGGTTCAATCGCAATTCAATTACGGGTTCGATTAGTGAGTCTTCAATTCATATCTTTATCGATTAGTTAGGTTACAAAACATACCTATAAACCATATTTTTATCAAGTTAATTAATATAGTAATTGAAAATCTTCAAATATAATATAATAAATAATTTAATTAATGGATATAATGTAATTTCCCATTAATATACGTAATATACTCAATATATATCACAAATAAAAAATATAAATATATATAAATAAATTAAACATGTAATAATCAATTTCAAAATAACTAATACTATAAGTTCTACATATTTAAAGTACAAAATATGTGATATTGCAACAAAATTGGCATAAATATCTTATAATGATAGAGTCCTTTACTTGTAATATTAGATACCCCACAATAGTACACCATTTATTACAAGTATAAATATACAAAGCTAGAACGATGTGACAGTGAAATTTTAAATATTACATCACGTTTATCACATTTCTCAATCTCATTTAAAATATAATTTATATCATACATTAAAATTAAATCTATTAGATATTCCAAATGAGAAGATTTTGAACATATTTTTAATCAATATCTTAGTGAGAAGTTAAAAAGTTAGCAAAATGTCATAAATTGTTGCTCATATTTGAAAAAAAAAAGATAAAAAAAGGATTTAGAAAAAAAAAATGTATAGAGAAACAAGAAAAAGAAAAAAAAAACTCAGACAAAAAGAGGAAAGCTATTTTTAAGAGAAGGTGAGGTAAATAAAGAAAAAAAAAACAACCACTTTTCTAAATAATTTAGTGATTGTTGAAGAAAAATCTCTGAAGATTCAAAATTTCATTTCTTCTATTATTTCAAACTTTAAATCTATTTCTTTTGAATTTATGAATTATTGAATCATATTATTTTGTTGTGAAGTGAAGAAATGTATATTAAAGAACAATAACATAACGAAATTGAAGAAAAAAGGAAGAAAGTAAAAGAATTAAACATAGATGGAGATGTTTTTTTATATGTTATTCTTTGTATATGATAATATGAATTTATATGAATGTTTTACTATGTGTGCTAAGTTAAATGTGCAAGTTGCATATTATGAGTTTCACAAAGTTACAAATTCTTTGTTTAGATTGTTTTTTCATAATATTTCTAATGGAAAACTTCTATTTGAAAAAATTTATAAATTTAAAAAACTTTTGAAAAAGATTTCATAATTTGAAAATACATTAATATGTATTTGATGTAAAAGGAAAAGTAAACAAATATGTAAATATTGATAATAATTTTCTTTCTTCAGAAATCATACTTTTATTTCTTTTTGTAGGTTTTATCGTTTTACAATTTGAGACCAAATTCTCTTGATAAGAGATGAAGGATGTGTACATAAAAAGAATATTAAAGAAAAGAAATGGTGAAGACTTTTGAATAAAGGATGACAAGAAGAAAGTTAAAAGAGTTTATAAATAAAAATAAAAAGCGTAAAATGATTTGTAAATTTTAAAAAACATGTTGAAAATAATTTCAAATTCTCTATAAGATTCTAAAAGCTTCAAGAAAATTATAAAGGTTTCTAAAATATTATAATAAAAAATAATGAAGTGAAAATATATATGAATTCTCGCTATCACCTTATTAATAAAAAAAACACCAATAAGGAAGTTATGCAAGTTCATGAATTAACCACCTCATAAAGAGGTTTTAACTTCTTCCTCACATCATCATCATCAAATTTTGTGTATACAAGGTTTTAGTACTGGTTTGCTTTGCTTCTTTAAACTCTTTTTTGGATGTTTTTTGAACCATTTTTCCACACATAAACAAAGGGTCACCTTTTGTGTATTAGATATAGGACATCCCAATTTCTTAGTCTTTAAATTAAGTACGGATTAATTTTTGTAGTGTAATAATCAATATTTATAGTGTAGGGATTAAGTTATTGATTATAAAGTTAAGCAAATGACTTTTCCTTACAAAGTAAAAAATGATGACTTTGATCTACTAATTGAAATAATAAACATAAATGGGTTGAGAGTCTTCACCTTGACTCATGCACTTATATCAAACCTTAATTAGTGAAAACAACTTAGAAATGTCAAAATCACAATGGAATCCATGTAAAAACTTAGAAGTTGACTTTTGGTCAAATGTTTGACTTAGACTATAATTAAGCAGATTAAGACATATGGTTAGGTGGTGTAACTTAGGATTCCTGGAGGTTTTGGAACATTACCAATTCTTTCTTTCATTTTGGGATTTCTTTCATTTTGGGATTGTTGTTGCTTGAAAAACAAGTAACTGTCAAATAAGGAGACTAATTGAAAAAACAAATATTGATTGCTTTCTTAATAGTCATATGAAATACCAATTGGTTATTAAGATTAAATTGAGCAAATACTAAGATTAAATGTGAATTGTCCAATAAGTGTGTTTGTTGTTGGTTTAGATGTTCTAAACTATACTTTGATCTGTAAAACAAACCATGGTTATGATTGCAACAATATGTCAAATTTGATGTGTTAGTACTTTCACAAGACTAATGATTTGATGAAGTCGTGCAAGACAAGCCCAATAAGATAAAGCAAGCAAGCAATTGGATGTGGTTTAGGTCTTGATCTGATGTGAGTGGATTTAGGCTTGATTAACAAAGAACCTATGCGTAGTCGAGGAGAAGTCCAACAATACAATGGTCTAAAAGTGTTTAAAAATCTAAACTAAAAGAGTTAACTAAGTTTTGGTTCAAACTAGTTTTTAAATACTGTACTGGGCAAAAATAAAGTGATTCCCGTATTCATGAAATCGAGTTATTCGATGCCTGACAGAACTGAATTAACTATTTTTTAAAATAGAATTGACACTTTTTCTTCTATAAAAACAACAAGGTTTCTAACTTGCGCCATACACTGAAAAACGAAAATTGAGAATCAATACAATAGAATATTGTGAAAAACATTTTTGGCCAACTGAGAGTTTATTGGGAAAAATCAATTGAGGCTTTTTGTTAAAGAGTAACGTTTGACCAACACTGTGCTATTGGAGTTCTTCAACACTGTGCAAAGGCCTCTTCTGCGTGCCAAATCAGGGAGTCTTTTCTTTACCATTCTTGATCCCTTTCTGTATCAAGATTTGTGTAAATTGATTGTAAATTTGTGAAACATTTGAAATAGTGTATTGTTGTAGGCTATAAGTCTTAGCCTGTGTGTGATTGCTGATTTGAGTGGAAACTAAAGGGAGTAGGTGCTCAATTCAGTGGGTGTTTGATTCTTAAGTGGAGTAAGAATTGTGTAATTTTTTGTGTTTGAACAACTGATTAAAGTTAGTGAAAATTTCTTTGCTTGAGGGGCAAAGGAGACTGGACGTAGCCCTTGAGAAAGAGTAAACCAGTATAATTGACTATGTTCTACTGTTCTTGACCCTTCTCTTTCAATTCTGTATTGTTCTTGCACTGCACATTGAGTTTAATTGAAAGTTGAATTAATTCGTGGTAATCTTGATAAAACTAGTTTACGTTCTTTGCTGAAAATTGAATTTGTTCCTTATATCTTGAACTTGTTGTTGGTTCTGACAAATCTGCTGTAGTTGCCAAATAAGTTTTGCTTACCAGATTGGTTCTTTTCAAATTTCGTATTACATATAAAGTTCTGGATCTATGATTTTCCAAAGAATTGAAACTCTGGTTGAATTGGTGTAGTACTGTAGAATTTGTGTTCTTGTTCTGAGTTCTTAGTATAACTGGACAATTGAATCTGCATTCTGAACAATTCTCATGTCTGTATTAACTATTGGTTTTAGGATACTTTATCAGATATGTTAATATTGACTGAAATTAACATAGAGCTTTGTTAAGTATTTCAAACTGGTATTTTGTAATTTTGTTCTTCCTTGCTTTTAATCAAATGTGTAACTTTGTGTGATTCATTTAGTGTGGTATTGCTCTAGGAACTGTATGAATTTGATCTGCTTAAGGTGCTGCTGTGAATCTGTTGTGTGATTGTGAATCTGATGTGTGTGCTGTTTGAAATTTTCTCTCTGTAAAACAAATTGATTCATTCGTGACTTGAATCAATTTATTTCTTCACTGCACCTTATATCTTTAGCATCGAGATTCATTAAAGTTTTTCAAATTGTGAAAACTATTTTCAGAGGTCTAAATTGAAGAAAAATCTTTTTAAGTTCAATTCACCCCTCCTCTTGAACTCAGCCTAAAACGTTTTCATGATGTTTAGAACATGTTAGAATGAATAGGAGTTACTCAAAGGGATTGAGAATTAGTTTTTATTATATGCATATTGCTTTAGGGCTAGTTAGTCACTTGACGATGCTCAAGTGGTAGCATTCATGACAATTATATAATATTATAGCTCAATTATGCATTTAGTTGCTCAAGCAATATAGTTCCTCGGTCAAATTATGATTTAAGAGTTAAGCGATAAAGAAACTACATTAATTATCTCTCTTTTGAACCTCTTATCACTCAAATGATCACTCAAGAAATGTATTATCACTAAAGTAATGACGAGTTTAGGATTTGAGGTGGATTTTAAAAATTAGCAAGTTGATGCATTGAGTCATGTCACTTAAACAATGATATAGTGCTTGAGCAATATAAAGTTTTATTTTTTTCTCCACTATAATCTTGAACTTGCAAATGTTAGTTGGCCATTCAAGTAAGGAAGAGATTATATTATCACTTAATCGTTGAGATGACGCCTAAGTGAGGATGTAGTCACTTTTGTATCAGGTTGAGTATTGTTGAAGGTGTAGATGTTTTTTGTTTGGGTTGGAATATTTGGGCTGATTTTGGAGGATCGAAATGAGGGGGTTGGTCGGGTTTCTCTCCCCCCATTATGAGCAGAAATGGGTTGAAATGTAGATAATTACATATTTGCTCTTTAATTTGTGAATTAAATTATGTCTTTCTTCTTGAAATTGTAATTTAATTTCAAGAAATTGTGAGAAAATCATGACATTAATGTATAATATTGTGAGTGGTAAATTGAACTATTGGCAGTAATTTATTGGTTTGAATAATATTTTTTAATTGTGTGTGTAAATAATAAATAAAATTTGATAACAAAGAGAAATTAATGTTGGGTAAAATGAGGAGTCTTGTGAATATAAAGTAAGGGGATAATCAATTATGTCATTAGGTATGATCGATTACCACACTACTTTATTTTACTAGTGTGTTCAATTGAGATTCCTAATTAAACCCATATAAGTCTGGCCCTACACATGTTAACGTAAAAGTATGAGTCTTTCATTTTCCATGCCTAAAATTAAATTGTAAATTAGGATAGTGTAGTGAGAGAGGATTGTAGATTGAGCACATTTTAAATATAGTAAGGAAAGAAAGGTCCAAAGTTAACATAATGTTATCATAGGAACATACAAATGTCTTTGCCATTCATGTAGAATAGTTTGGTGGGTAAATGATGGTCTTTGCCTCAAGATTCTTCTTTATGGCATTGCAGAAAAAGTTTTATACACAACACAATGTAATGTTCATTTTTTATTACCGTGATAAGAAGTAAAAAAACTATAGCTTAACAAAAGTCTAGGTCTTTAGTCTTCCAAAGTATTATTATGTTGTAGAAGCACTACAATGCATGTAGTGAGCTCCTTAAAGGTGCCACTGTGGTTAGTTTGAGTTAGACCCGTGTTTTACCAAGGATGGGGAGTTGGTGGCAAACGTTAAGTAACACCTCATAAATCTTTAGTCATATATTGTGAGGATTGAGGTTAAGAAGGAGGCTTTCATGTAACATATGAAATGTTAAACAATTGGTGGATGATAAATAAGGTATTGAGGGACATCAGGCAATCCTTGCATGTTCATGATAAAGTTATAGTAAGTTACTTTAATTTTTGTTGTTTCTGTTTGGGTGGTTTGAATCATGTGTAAATAAATGTTGTTTTAACATTGGGTAGTGAGTGAATAACAATATTAGGAGGTACAAAATTTACAACAAATAACGAAGGTGGTCTTCAAAGCAGTGTTTAAGGTCCACCAAGGATTATCTCCATAACAATCGTTCAAGTGAGTTAGGTTTTATTTTTGTTTCCAATGTTTTATTGATGCATATTTAGGTGACAATTTTTATTATAGTAACAAATTTTCAATATTTGAAGTGTGCATGAAAAATTAATATAGGCATTTGGCATTGTTTTTTTAAGTGTGGGTACTGTGCTGATGAAGAAAAAGTATGTGTATTGGATTCTGCTCTAGGTTATAATCAATTATCCCTTAGCACATAATCGACTATGTGTGGGCACATGACCAATCATGTTGGGAGGCATAGTCAATTATGTTGGAAGGCATAATCGATTATGCCATATAGTATAATCCATCTATATTTCCCTTGTTACATCATCAGGGATATGATTTGTAAAATGTTAGAATTATAATTTCAAACATAATCCATTGTTAGGCACGAGTTTTAATGCATATAATATTGGGACATTAATAAGTTGTGGTTGAAATATAAACTACTTGCACATGAACAATTATAAACTATTGGCAATATTTTATTGATTAATCTCATTGATAATTTTTTTATAAAAAAAGTATATTTTATTCATGATTGTAAACAAACATTATAAAATGGTATCAGGAAATACATATGCTATCCAAGAAAATTAGAACTAGAAAGATCTTAAGTTTAGAAGAGGTTAATAACAAACATTTCTTTTGCAGTCATTTAAGAAGAAGAAGAAAAAGAAAGGGATGAACATGAAATTATGTACACATGGTAAGGACCCCATATAGAGGTATATAGAAGTAGGATATGTAAGCATTTATATACTATTGTACATGGGTTAAATTTGTTATGTGTAATCTGTACAAATTCTACAAATGCTAGGTTGTTATTTCCTTAAAAGGGTTGATGATGGTGTGAGTTGATGTTGTATCTTGTCCATACGAAGCGATGTCGAGATATTTATTTGCATGGGTTTTGAGAGATTCATACATTTATATCAACGATTATGAAGAATTTGTATGATCAAATATGTGTATAGATTGATAGTTGAGCAAGTGGCTAAATTTTTTCATATTTTAGGTCATAACGTTAAGAATCAAACATTGTCTTCTTTTTTTTTCATCGATCGGGTGATATGGTTAGTCGTCATTCCGTAACATTTTGAATGCTATCATTGAATTGGAACATGAATTCTTGGGGTAACCATCAGAAACGAAGGTGGAATCGAATATAGTAAACAATCATATATTTTACCCTTTCTTCAAGGATTTGTTTGGGAGCCACTGATAGAATTATAGAACACATGTTATGGTTAAGGTTTCACAATTGAGATGCTCCATTGTTTTTTTTCATGATTTAATTAATTTCTTTATGGTAATAGTTAAATGAATATTAACTTTTTTTTATGCATGTTTGACTTTTGCTATTACATTAATTGAGTTCCAATCTTACAATTTTATTTTTAAATAAAATTTAATAATTGTAGCATTTGTTATGCTTTTAAAATAATTATATTCATATCAATAATTAAAATTCAACTTCATTTCCAATTATATACATACTGGTAATTCCATAATTGTAATAAATATTTGTAAATATTTTTTTTTTCAATTCTTATCATCATTTATTTATTAACTATTCAAATAAAATTTATACATATTCTTAATAAAAACAATCAAAATGCAGTTAAGCTATTTTTAATATGATACATTTTTTTATTAGTTACATCAATCATATTTACTAAAAAAAATTATTTTATTTTTCATTCAAATATATTCACCTTTTTTTAATCCAAACAACTTCATTTATCAATCTCTTCTATTTTTCATTTTTTTTCATTTTCAGCTCTATTCTAATACAAAGTCTTAAGTTAGAGAAATTATTACTCAAACGACCTACTCACAACTCAAGTGATATTTCCCTATTTATTCTCAAAATAAATATTTGAAACTAATTTTACATTATTAAATTATTTAAATTCAATATTTATAGTTCCATTATTCCATTATTTATATTTATGATGTAAATTATAATTATTGAGGTGTAATCACCAAGATGGAAAAATAATGTATAAAATTTATGATGTATTGGATGTAATATGTTACTTAAGTACTATTAAGTTGACATCAAGTTGAGAGTGAAGAGTCATCATTACTCTAGAAGACATGAAAAAATTATAATATGAGGTTGTTAGATGTAACTATATTTAGGCTTATCAGGTATTATTATTAAGTGAATAACTCTTTATAAGCTTTGGAATTATACTTGTATGAATGTTTATTATTATATGTGTAATTAAATAGTTAACTTATACTTACACTTTTGTATGTGTTTTGTGATTAAGTTATGATCTCATTTCATAAGCAAGTGATTCTACACGTGAATCTGGGAAGGAGTGTGTAGAGTTGTACTTATACATTTTTTTATATTTCGTTATTTTAATTTTAGTAGTATATATGTAAGCTATTTGATATCCTCAATATATCGTGAAATAAATTATTATATTTTTTTATAAACTTATAACTACTTGTTTTTTGAGTGTTACATGTGCAATCACAGGAAACTAATAACATATGTAAGGAAATAAAAAAAATTAACTAAACAAATAGGAAACTCAAAATTATATCTAATCCAACTGTTCTTTTCCTCATTATCTTTCATTATACACCAATTATTATTAGTAAAGTTGAGAAGCTAAAGAGAAGATGAAGTGATTTAAAATTAGAGAAACAAAATTATTTGATAAATAAAAAATAAATTTGTTTTAAAATTATCTATATTTAAAAAGTACTTTTACTCTTCATTTAATTTATCTTATGTCTCTTGAATTTGATAAATTCTTCTTACTTGCCCGAAGATGCAAATGATCAATTCCAGAATTATTTCCTGTAACAAATAAAAAAAAATGGAATCTGATGCCATTTTGTGGATAACCATGGCAAAGTTGAAGATGCTAAATTTCCTAATACATTAATTAATCATCAATGGGAGAAAAAGAAAGGAGGAAGGAGCATCTCTTGCTCTCATTCATTAATAATATACATGCATCATTATTATTTTATTTTTTTGTCATTAAAGTAAATGCATGATTCTTATGCTGTCTGCAGCTATTTTTTTTAACACTTCGAATAAACGTTTTTCTATTAATTATATAAGCATGTGATACCATCCGAATGAAAGAAAGATAAACCATTATCACATAGGAGAACCAACGTTATTTGATTTTTATGATTGAACAAATTTTACTTCTTATTCCTATATTTAAAATTATTAATTTTATTGCATAGGTACCATTCCAGAAGGAATAACAAAGAAAAATGTTTTTGGTGGATGTTTAAAGTGTTTTGTAGTCTTAGAATTGCTAATATGTATGAGTTTCTATTTTTTAATTTTTGTGTATTGTTGTAACACATTTTGTCTACCATTATTATGTTCAAAGAATCATTTCAACATTTCTAATTAATAATATATTTTAAAATATTTTAAATATATATTAATACAAAATTAATAATTCTACAGTTTTAATTTAAAATATTAATTTAATAACTTGAATGAATAGTAATAATTTTATTATTGTATTGAAATTAATAAACTTGTCATAAATTTAATTAATACTTTAGATTTATTATTATTATTATTAATTTTAATTAATAAATTTATTATTACTATTCATTTAAATTATACTATTGAAAATTGACATAAATATTAATAATTTTAAATTAAACTGATAAATATATTATTATCTGAGAAATAAATATTGTGATGATTAAGTTAATAAAATGTATTTTTTCATACATTATGTTAGGTATTCAAGTGTGAGTCTAAGTCTCACATTGGGTAAGAATGAGAAAATTGAGCAATATATAGAAAGAAGACCCACAAACCTAATTCCTTAAGGTTTTGGGTTGAAGGTGGTATCATTCCCTTATATGTTGGCTCAGTTCTCATTCTTGTCCGCTCGGAGAGAGAGTGTATTAATGTGAAGGAGAGACTCTCTAAGTCTCACATTGGGTAGGAATGAGAAAGTTAAAGTTGAGCTCTTTGAGATCTCCCGGTTTCTCTCCTCGGATTTTCCTAACAAGTGGTCTTAGAGCCGTTGGTTTACGGCTTGGGCGAGTACAGTTTGATCCTGTATCGAAAGTCTTATTGATGGAGGTTTCAGGCAAGCGTGTCCCGTATAAGTGTGTGAACGGCGGTACAAGTGAGCCAAAGGAAATGACACCACCTTTAACCCAAAACTTTAAGACATTAGGTTTGTGGGTCTTCTTTCTTATATGTTGCTCAACTTTTTCATTCTTATCCAATATAAGACTTAAACTCACACTTCAATACCTAACACATCATTTCAAACATTTTTTTAATTTAAGTTATATTAAATTAGTTAATTAAAAAGACTTTTTGAACTCTTTTTTATAAGTAGTGTATATATATTTTTTTACCTTAGTTTCGTATCGAAATATTTATGTTATTATGATATGATGTTTTCATTTATGGGGCTATAATATTAGTGGATAAGTTTATAAATAGTGTTTTAAAATTGAAATAAATAAGGTTTTATGAAATAAGATTTGATTTAATTATTGATTTTCAATCCAAAATCTTATTCAAATCACTTTATTGAGAAAAAGTAGATTCAAAATATCCAAACAAAAAAAATAAATTTTGATCAATTTTTTACTTTATTTTATCAATTTACCATCATCATCATCATCATCATCATCATCATCATCATCATCATCATCATCATCATCATCATCATCATCATCATCATCATCATCATCATCATCATCATCATCATCATCATCATCATCATCATCAT
>Ga0099824_1004347_pt1 | contig 20415 bp, 19 predicted proteins | sample SiratrowhiteBW_FD_76837 | JGI IMG/M metagenome (GOLD analysis project Ga0099824, IMG submission 76837) | Root nodule microbial communities of legume samples collected from California, USA - Siratro white BW | ecosystem: Host-associated > Plants > Roots > Nodule | place: USA: California... | reverse complement strand
GGTCGGGATCGTCCTCCTGTTGCGTCCGCGCGTGATGCTGCAGGTGATAGCGGCGGTATCCGCGGGTCTCGGCGAAGATCGGATAGGCGCAAAACCATTGGCTCAGCGCGAGGTTGGTCTTTTCATCCGCCGACAGGCAGCCATGCGCACCGTCATGCATCAGGATCGCAAGCCCGAGCTGGCGCGAGCCGACGATCGCCACAGCGAAGAGATAGGTCAGCGGATTGGGCCACCATGCGACGAGCGCGATCGCGCCCAGGATCAGCGCCCAGGCGTGCGCGATCAGCGCAACACCCTTCCATGTCACGCGCTGCCGGATCGCAACCAGCTCGTCTTCGGTCAGGAACTCGCGGGCACGCATGCGAAGCGCGGTCATGTGCTCGTCTCCCCGTCCGATGAGGGTGAAGTGGTGGAGTCGCCGACCAGGCGAAGCCGCGCGGCCTCGTGTGGCGCTGCTGCCGTTGCCTGCTCGCCGAGCGCGCGCAAGAGTTCGCGGCACATCTCGTCGGCCGCCCGGCCCATCGCAAAACCTTCGACGATCACGCCGATCGCGACCGCCCAGAATCGCCGCGAGCTCTCCTCGGGCGCGCGCAGCGTTCGCCAACCGTGCCGCTCGACGTGGCCTGCATAGGCACGCGCACCTTCACTGTGCAAACGCTCGATGGTGCGCTCGACCAGCGGTGCGAGGTCCTGCCGCCGCCTGGTCAGGGTCAAGGCTTCGGCGAAGAAGGCAACGGTATCGGTCGCGGTCACGGTCTCGGCCAGCGCATGCGTGTAGTCGCGCGGGGGGTGGGCTTCGAGGGCTGCCTGCTCGGTCGCGCGCGCCAGGTAGAGCATGTCGCGGCAGGCGGCCTCGACGAACAGCGCCTCCTTGGTGCGGAAGTAATAGGTGATCTGGCTCGGAAAGGCGTCCGCCGCCGCAGCGATGTCGGAGATCGAGGTGCCCGACAGTCCGCGCTCCTTGAACAGGCGGCTGGCGCCATCGAGCAGCAGCGAGCGCATCTTGCGGCCGGCCGACCGCGTCGCGCGGACCGCGTGCTTCGGATCGGGCGCAGGCATGTCGGCAGCGGTCTCCGAACCCATGATCGTTCTCCCGGAGCATATTTGTATGATATACAAACAAAGAAATCAACGGGAAATCGCGTGAGGATCGGGCTGAGGTGATCTGCCGCGCGGGCGCGCCTTGTGAGAGAGATGCACACGGGCCAAGAACCCTTGCCTTCGCGGCCAAAATCCGTATAAAGCGCGCCATCCGTGGGCCCCGGCCGGGAGCTGAACGGACGGTCTCAGCAAATTCGCCTGGTTGATTTTGATGTGGCAGGGCCAGTCGGCCCGTCGTCCTGTGCTTCCGCCTTCTGAGCAGCATCGAGTCCTTTCCGAAGGTCTCGAAGGGCTTGTCGCCGGGAACCGCGCCAACACTAGGAAAGGACACCCATGCCTCTTTATGAGCATGTTTTCCTCGCGCGTCAGGACGCGAGCACCCAGCAAGTCGATGAACTGACCACTCAGGTCACCGGTATCGTCGAACAGGGCGGCGGCAAGGTCACCAAGACCGAGAATTGGGGCGTGCGCTCCCTCACCTACCGCATGAACAAGAACCGCAAGGCGCACTTCGTGCTGATGAACATCGACGCACCGTCGGCTGTCGTCACCGAGATCGAGCGCCAGGAGCGGATCAACGAAGACGTCATCCGCTATCTGACCGTGCGCGTCGAAGAGCACGAGGAAGGTCCGTCGGCGATGATGCGCAAGGCCGACCGTGACCGCAAGCGCGATGACCGCGGCGGTGGCTTCCGCGGCGACCGCGATGGTGGCGGGTTCCGTGGTGATCGTGGCCCGCGCCGTCCGCGCGATGAAGACGCAGCGACTGAGGAGTAAAGAATCATGGCTGACGCTGGTGCCCGCCGTCCGTTTTTCCGTCGCCGCAAGTCCTGCCCGTTCACGGGCGCGAATGCGCCGAAGATCGACTACAAGGATTCCAAGCTGTTGACGCGTTATGTCTCGGAGCGCGGCAAGATCGTGCCGAGCCGCATCACGGCGGTGTCCGCCAAGAAGCAGCGTGAGCTCGCCCGCGCCATCAAGCGCGCGCGGTTCCTCGGCCTCTTGCCCTACGTGATCAGGTAATCGCCTTCGGCCGGCGACGCGCGTCGCCGGCCGCTTGTCTTCATAAGGCTTCCGGGTCGTCCGGTCGCCGATGGTTGGGGCTCTCGCAAGACCGCCTCTAACCGCTCGAAAGGAGCGGGACAGCTAATGATCGGAATATTCATCGTTGCAATTGCGGCCGCCGCGGCGTCGGCCTTGATGTTCGCCTCGATCATTTCGGGCGCGTTGATCTCATTGCTGCTGTTCTATCTGGCGCCGTTGCCGCTGATGGTGACGTCGCTCGGCTGGGGTCCGCTCGCCGCCGCGATCGGCGGCATCATCGCCTCAGCATGCGTCGGTGCGATCCTCGGACTTCCCTACGGGATCGCCTTTGCGACGATGGTTGCCCTGCCCGGCTGGTGGCTCGGCCATCTCGCGCTGCTCGGCCGGCCGATTGCCGCCGCCCCCACCGGCGGTGCCGCGGAAGCCGCGCCTCCTCAGCTCGAATGGTATCCGGTCGGCCGCATCCTGATCTGGGTGGCAGCCTTCGCGGTGGTGACCACCGCCGGCGCGCTGCTGACGCTCGGTTGGGACGCCCAGACGATTGCCGCCGAGCTGCGACGCGGCCTCCTGAAGGTCTTCAGCGCCGGCAACGCACAGCCCAGCGACGAGATCGAACACTTCGTCAAGCTGCTGGTCGTCGTCGCGCCGATGGCGGCAACGGTTGTCGCGATGGTCACGCTGACGGTGAACCTGTGGCTCGCCGCCAAGGTCACGCAGACCTCGGGCCGGCTGAACCGGCCATGGCCGGAGCTGCGCTCGACGACGCTGCCGCCGATGACGCTGGTCGCGCTGCTGGTGGCGCTCGGCCTCAGTTTCGTCGGCGGCCTTCTCGCCATCGTGGCGCAGCTCGTGACGACCGCGCTGATCATCGCCTACACGCTCGTCGGTTTCGCCGTGCTGCACACGGTGACGCTATCGCTCACCAGCCGCAGCTTCTGGCTCGCCTGCGCCTACACCGCCGTCGTCGTGTTCACCTGGCCGATCGTCGCGCTGGTGGCGCTCGGCATCGCCGATGCGCTGTTCGGTTTGCGACAACGCTATCTGCGCAGCCGGCCGCCGCCGCTGCCGGCATCCTGACATAGAACCAACCGCTCAACCCGATACTTAGCACCTAAAGGAGAACGAAAATGGAAGTCATTCTGCTGGAGCGCGTCGCCAAGCTTGGCCAGATGGGCGAGATCGTCCGCGTCAAGGACGGCTATGCCCGCAACTTCTTGCTGAAGCGCGGCAAGGCGCTGCGCGCCACTGCCGACAACCGCGCCAAGTATGACGGCATGAAGGCCGAGCTCGAGGCCAACAACATCAAGGCCAAGGGTGAAGCCGCCAAGGTCGCCGAGAAGATCGACGGCCGCGACATCGTCATCATCCGCCAGGCCTCCGAATCCGGCCAGTTGTTCGGCTCGGTGTCGGTGCGCGACATCGTCGCGGCGCTGGCCGCCGATGGCGTCACGGTGACCCGTCCGCAGGTCTGGCTGGACTCGCCGATCAAGGTGATCGGCCAGCAGAAGGTCACAATCGCCGTGCATCCGGAAGTCGAAGCCAGCGTCGCCGTAACGGTCGCCCGCTCCGCCGACGAGGCCGAGCGGATCAAGCGCGGCGAGGACATCTCGACCCGCCAGGAGGATCAGGACGCCGCCGCCGAGGCGCTTGCCGCCGCCGGCGAGTTCTTCGATCCGGAAGCCCAGCACGACGAGGTCGAGCCGGCGCCGGCCACCGAAGAGCAGAAGTAAGCCCGTCTCCGCCACCCAACCGACTGAAGCCCGGCCTGATCAGGCCGGGCTTTGGATTCGTGCCGCGGCCGCGTCGTCGAGCATCGCAATCGACGCCAACGCCGTCGCCGTGTGCTTTTCCTTGCCGTCGATCACGCAGAACACGTCGGCCGCGACCACCGCGACCTGACGCCCCGGCTTGACCACCCGCGCGCGGCAGATCAGGCGATCGCCCGACGCCGGCGACAGCAGGTTCAACTTGTACTCCGCCGTCAGCGCCGGCTGGCCGCGCGACGTCGCTGCCGCAATCGTCGTGGCGTTATCGACCAGAAACGCCGTCACCCCGCCGTGAAACAGGCCGTGCTGCTGCAACAGTTCGGGGCGCCGATCGACCGCGAGCGTACAGGCGCCGCGCGACAGCTCGGCCAATTCCGCACCGACATGGCCCATGAAGCCCTGGCGGCCGACGTTATCGCGGATTCGTGCCGCGATCGGCGCGAAGTCCGGATCGGTTTCGTTCATGACGTCTCTCCTGTTTGCTCCGCCGCTCCCGGCGCCACCACCGCGCGGATTGCGCAGGCGATCAGCGTCTCGACCTGGTCCCGCGGGTCGCTGCGGTCGCGGCCCGACAGATAGGCCCGGCAGAAGATCTGCGCCGGACCGATGATCTGGCTGAAGAACAGCACCGCGCTCATCGGCAGCAATTCGCCGCGGGCGAGCAGCGGCGCGCGCCAGCGCTCGATCCCCTCGGCCAGCCGCGAGTTCTCGGTGCGCTGCGCGCCGCGCACCTCCTCGCCCCATTCGCTGCGAGAAATCTCGAACAGGAAGCGCGCCTCGCGCCGGTTGTTCACGACCCAATCGAGATGGGCGCGGATCAGCCGCGCGACGCCCTCGCGCGCGCCGCAGGATGCACCGACCGAGGTGATGATCGCGGCGTGGTAGCTCTGCAGGACCTCCAGAAAGAGAGTTCCGGCCAGCTCCTTCTTCGAGTTGAAGAAGTGGAAGAAGCTGCCGTTGGAGGCCCGCGCCCGGTTGCGGATCGCGGCAACCGTCGCGCCTTCGAAGCCGTCCCGCTCGAACACCGCCAATCCCGCTTCCAGCAGATCCTCGCGCGCTGTGCTCACCTGCTCGTCCTTATCACTAGATCAGCACTCTAGAGTGCTACTCTAGTGATGGTCAAGAATTCGCCCGGCCTGCGAGGGCCGGGCTTTGGCGATTGCTACTTCGACGCCGAACCTTCGGGGGTTCCGGCAGGCGTCGGGGCCGGTGCGGCAGCCGTGGCCGGCGCAGGCGAAGCGGCCGCAGCCGGGCTCGGGGTTGGCGCAGGCGCGGCAGCCGCCGGAGCCGCTGTCACCGGCGGGACGGGGTCGGCCCGCAGCGGCGTCGATTCGCCGCCGGTGCCGTCCTTGGGCGCATCGACCTTGGCGCTGTCGGACTTGTCCGCCTCCGACTTGTCCGATCCGGACTTCGCGTTCGCCGCCGGCTTGTCGCTGTCGACCTTTTCCTGCCCCTTGGCGGCCTTGGGCTCGTCCTTCGGCGTCTCGCCCTTCGCAGCGTCGTCGAGCTTCTCCTCGATGTGCTTGCCACGACGGCCGAGCTTGTGGCTGGACGGCTTCTCCTCACCGGCGGCCGGCGGCTCACCCTCGGCGGCAGGCTTGACACCCTCCGGCGCCTCGCTCGGACGGGCCATGCGCTTGCCCTTGCGGCCGGCACGTCCCTCGGCCGGCGTCACCCCGTCGGCATCGGGCCTCGCAGCCTCCTGCGAAGCGGCGCCCGGATGCGGCTTGTGGCCGGCGCGCTCGGATGGCTCCGCCGGCTGCCTTGCCTCGCGGTCATCCCTGCCCTCTCTGGCCCCCTTGGGCTTGTCCTTGGCCTGGTAGCGGGGGTCGTTGGCGCCGTTGGAAATCAGATAGGACGCGAGCACTCCGGCCATGTCGCTGGACGTCGTGTAGTGCTGGCGCAGGAAGCCCGGCAGCGAGGACGCCGGCACGGTCTTCAGCAGGCCGCGCGGACTTTTATGACACGCGGTGCAGGTGCTCGAGAAGATTTGGGAGGGGCTCTTGCCGGCCTCGAGGTTTTGCGCTTGCGCAGATGCTGCCGAGAAGCAGCCAACCAGAAGCGTCACCGTCGCCAGACTGAGGGCTCGGCTCAACATCCTTTAAGTCTCCAAATTCCGGAAAATCGCCGCCAGGGATCCATGGGCTGCGGCGGGTCACCTTTTATCCGATTATCTCGCGAATGGAAGCGCATCCGTGACGCACACACGGTATTGTCACATTTCGGAATATCGGCTTTGACCACAATGCAGTAGCGCGATCTAATTCCGTGCCTATGTTTGTAATGATGGGGACACACTGGGGCACCCCGCTCCGGTGGTGTCGGGCGCAAGCAGCTTGCCGTTCCGTTGGTGTATCGATGGATCGATTGTTGCGATATTTCTTGGGGCAGTTCGTTCGGCGCGGTTCGATCACGTTCACGACCGCAAGCGGAATGAGGTTCACCTGTGGCGACGGCACCGGGGTTCCGGTGGCGGTACGCTTCACGAGCACCGCGGCCCAGGCCCGCGTTCTCCTTGATCCTGAGCTCTATCTCGGCGAAGCCTACATGGACGGCACGTTCGTGGTGGAGCAAGGCACCATCGCGGATGCACTGGCGGTCCTGATGGGCCAGGCCGACATGCTGCCGAACTACGCCCGGCTGCAGTCGGGCCTGCGTTTCCTCGGACGGCGCATCCAGCAGCTCAACGTCCGCGGCCGGTCCAGGAACAACGTCGCCCGCCACTACGATCTCGACGGACGCCTCTACTCGCTCTTTCTTGATGCCGACAAGCAGTATAGTTGCGCCTACTTCGAGACGCCTGATGCGGCGCTGGACGATGCCCAGCTCGCCAAGAAGCGCCATCTGACTGCCAAGCTGCTGGTGCGGCCGGGCGACCGGGTCCTCGATATCGGCTCCGGCTGGGGCGGACTGGGGCTCTACCTTGCCGAGATGACCGGCGCCGACGTCACCGGCGTCACGCTGTCGACCGAGCAGTTGCAGATAGCCAATGCCCGCGCCGCCGAGCGCAACCTCGCGGAATCGGCGCGTTTCCTGCTCCAGGACTACCGCGACATCCCCGGCCCGTTCGACCGCATCATCTCGGTCGGCATGTTCGAGCATGTCGGCGTGGCCTTCTACGAGACCTTCTTCAAGCGCTGCGCCGAGCTTTTGAGCGACGACGGTGTCATGATGCTACATTCGATCGGCCGCTCGACCGGGCCTGACGTCACCAGCCCCTGGATCAGGAAATACATTTTCCCCGGCGGTTACATCCCGGCGCTCTCCGAAGTCATGCCAGCAATCGAGAAGGCGGGCCTCCTGGTCTGTGACATGGAAATCCTGCGCCTGCACTACGCCGAGACACTGAAGGCGTGGCGCGACCGGTTCATGGCGCGTTGCGAGGAAGCCGTCCGGCTGTACGACGAGCGCTTTGCCCGGATGTGGGAGGTCTATCTGGCAGCGTCGGAGATGTCGTTCCGCGTGCAAAACATGATGAACTTCCAGCTCCAGCTCACCAAGCGGCAGGGCATCGTGCCGATGACGCGGGATTATATCGGCCGCGAGGAAGCGCGGCTGCGGCTGAAGGAGGCGGATGCCGCCAAGCCCCGCCTGCAACTCGCCGGCGAGTAAGTCTCACGAAAAAGACGGAGCCGCTAGAGCGTTTTCGAGCGAACTGGATACCGGTTCGCGTGAAGAAAACGCGTCAAAACAAGAATCTAGAGCTTCGGTTCTGATTCAATCAGAACCGCAAATGCTCTAGTTGCGCAGGCTGTAGGCCGATCCGTAATGGGCGAAGGCCGACGCAGGGCGCGCCAGATGGGCTGAAACCACTGAGATCAGCTTGGGGTCGCACGAGGCGCTGCGGATCTCCGGACGAACGGCCTGCTCCATGGCGTCGATCAGCGTCGCCAACCAGCGCCGGTCGAGGCTCTTCGCCGGACCGACCACAAACCGCAATGTCTGAAACTCCTGCGCCATCGTCGCCGTATCTTCGCTGAGCGACAACAACCCGGAAACCGCCAGCCAGTTCCCGCCACCATGCCGCAAATAAAATGCGAGCGGTGTGACCTGCTTCACAGAAACCCTGCCCGGCCCGTCGTAGTGGTCGGGCATGAATCGCCAAACTTACCGATCAATGTTGGACCCGCAGCGCGATATCGTGACCGACTACGCCCTGATCGCAACAGGCGTGGCGGCAGCCTTGATCGCACTGGCCTTCCTTATCCTGGTCTGACGAATCAGAACCAACGGACGCCTCGCCTCCTGATGGGTGCGCCGGCCCGAGAAAAGGTTCAGGCCGCGCCCAACTTTCAGCGATGACGACGCCGTACCGCCGTCCCCTGCCTGCCTTTTCGACAAATCCCAGTCAAGCCGAATGCGTCCGCCGGTCGTCGATTCACACACCGCGTTGTGTGAATCGGGCATAAGGCGCATCTCGTCTTTCGCTTCGTGCCGGGCTGGCGCTTGATCGCGGCCCCACATCCGAAAATCGCAGTAACGACGAAATCAGAAGAATAAGCTCGTCCATGGCCTTGATTGATTCGAACGTCCACCAGCTCGCGCCCGACGCCGGAGCACCGGCGTACCGGAGTGCACCGCACAACATCGAAGCGGAACAGAGCCTTCTGGGCGCGATCCTGGTCAACAACGACGCGTTCTACCGCGTCTCCGATTTCCTGGAACCGAAGCACTTCTTCGATACCATCCACCAGCAGATCTACGAGACGGCCGCGAGCCTGATCCGGATGGGCAAGGTCGCGACCCCGATCACGCTGAAGACCTTCCTGCCGGCCGATCTCGACATCGGCGGCATGACGGTCAGCCAATACCTCGCCCGGCTCGCCGCCGAGGCAACCACGATCATCAACGCCCAGGATTACGGCCGCACGGTCTATGATCTCAGCCTGCGCCGCGACCTGATCCGGATCGGGGAAGAGATCGTCAACGTCGCCTATGAGGCGCCGGTGGACTTCGCGCCCCGCGCCCAGATCGAGGATGCCGAACGGCAGCTTTACTCTCTCGCCGAGACCGGCCGCTATGACGGCGGCTTCCAGCGCTTCTCGCAGGCCCTCACCGTCGCCGTCGACATGGCGGCAAAGGCGTTCCAGCGTGACGGCAAGCTGTCGGGCATCTCGACCGGCCTGCGCGACCTCGACGCCAGGATGGGCGGCTTGCAGCCCTCCGACCTCATCGTTCTCGCTGGCCGTCCCGGCATGGGCAAGACCTCGCTGGCCACCAACATCGCCTACAACATCGCCAAGGCCTATGTGCCGGAGGTGCAGGCGGACGGCACCACCAAGGCCGTCAACGGCGGGGCCGTCGGCTTCTTCTCGTGCGAAATGAGCGGCGAGCAGCTCGCCACCCGTATTCTGGCCGAGCGCACCGGCATCCCCTCGAGCCTGATCCGCCGCGGCGGCATCACCGAGATGGACTTCGAGAAGATCCGCGACTGCTCGATCGAGCTGCAATCCTTGCCGTTCTATGTCGACGAGACCGGCGGCCTGTCGATCTCGCAGCTCACCGCCCGCGCCCGTCGGCTGAAGCGGCAGAAGGGCCTCGACCTGATCGTGATCGACTACATCCAGCTTCTTCAAGGCTCGGGCAAGCGCGGCAGCGACAACCGCGTCCAGGAAATCACCGAGATCACCACGAGCCTGAAGGCGCTGGCGAAGGAGTTGAACGTCCCCGTCATTGCGCTGTCGCAGCTTTCGCGTCAGGTCGAAAACCGCGACGACAAGCGGCCGCAGCTCTCCGACCTTCGTGAATCCGGCTCGATCGAGCAGGACGCCGACGTCGTGATGTTCGTCTATCGCGAGGAATACTATCTCGCGAACAAGGAGCCGCGCCCCGGCACCCCCGAACACGAGAAGTGGCAGACCGAGATGGGCCTCGCCCACGGCAAGGCCGAAGTCATCATCGGCAAGCAGCGCCACGGCCCCACCGGAACCGTCGAGCTGCACTTCGAAGCCAGCGTCACCCGGTTCGGCGATCTCGCGCCCGACGGCCAAGTCCCGGATCGCGGCTACTAACGCGCTGCCGCGGTTGAACGCTCGAAGTCCCGCGCGTACAACTGACGCATGAACATCGTGACCGACGCGAAATCCCAGCTCACGCCCGAAGCCAACCCGCTGGCGGCCCATCCGGCTGCCACCGGCATCCTCACCGTCGATCTCGACGCCATCGTCGCCAACTGGCGCAAGCTCGAGAAGACCGCGGTCCCGGCCGAATGCGCCGCCGTGGTCAAGGCCAACGCCTATGGCTGCGGCGCCGAGCAAGTCTCGCGCGCGCTCGCCAATGCCGGCTGCAAGACCTTCTTCGTCGCCACCGTCGACGAGGCCGCCGTTGTGCGCGCGGCGGCCCCCCAGGCCACCATCTATTCGCTCGGCGGCTTCTTCCAGAACACCGGCGACCGTTACGCCAAGAGCGATTGCAAGCCGGTGATCGGCGATCTCAACGAGCTCGCCGAATGGGACGTGTTCTGCCGCCGCTCGGGCTGGTCGGGCGGCGCCGGCATCCATATCGATACCGGAATGAACCGGCTTGGCCTCACGGTCAGCGAAGCGCAGGGCATCATCCCGCGCATCAACGCCGGCGACCACGGTATTGCGCTGGTGATGAGCCACCTCGTCGCTGCCGAGCAGCTCAACAACCCCACCAATGCCAGGCAGCTCGCCACCTTCCGCGAGATCGCAAGCCTGTTTACAGGCGTGCCAGCCTCGCTGGCGAACTCGTCCGGCGTCTTCCTCGGCCCGCATTTCCAGTTCGACATCGTTCGTCCCGGCTGCGCGCTCTATGGCGTCAATCCGACGCCGGAGGCCGACAACCCGATGCAGCAGGTGGTCGATCTCAAGGCGCGCATCGTGCAGATCCGCAATATCGATCGCGGCGAGACGGTCGGCTATGGCGGCACCTGGACGGCGCGGCGGCCGACCCGGCTTGCCATTGTCTCGGCCGGCTATGCCGACGGCTATTTCCGGGCCGCCAGCGCCAATGACGGCACCCGCGGCGCCGAGGTCATCGTCGCCGGCAAGCGCTGCCCGATCGCGGGTCGTGTCTCGATGGACCTGATCGCGGTCGACATCACCGACCTCGACAAGAACGCCGCGCGTCGCGGCCACATGGTGACGCTGATCGGCGAAGGCATCACCGTCGATGAGGTCGCGCATCATTTCGGCACGATCGGCTATGAGGTGCTGACCAGCCTCGGCCGCCGCTTCGCGCGGGTCTACAAGGGCGGCGGCGCCGCCGCGCAGCCGGTGGCGCCACCGCCGGCGGCGTCCGTCGCGGCATCGAGCTGACCTGCCGAAGGGCTCGCGATCGCCTGACCGCATGAAGATCGCGACCTTCAACATCAACAACATCAATCGGCGCCTGCCGAACCTGCTGCGCTGGCTGCGCGCGGCGAAGCCCGACGTCGTCAGCCTGCAAGAGCTCAAGGCGAGCGAGGCCGAGTTTCCACAGACTGCGCTCGAGACAGCCGGCTATGGCGCGGTGTGGCAGGGACAAAAGACGTGGAACGGCGTCGCCATCCTCGCGCGCAACACCGAGCCGGTGCTGATCCGCACTGCCCTGCCGGTGACCGCGACGATCATGAGGCCCGCTACATCGAGGCCGCAGTGCGTGGCATCGTCGTCACCAGTCTCTATTTGCCGAATGGCAATCCGCAGCCCGGGCCGAAATTCGACTACAAGCTCGCCTGGTTCAAGCGGCTGCGCGCGCACGCCGCCAAGCTGCTCAAGCAGGACGTTCCGGTCGTGCTCGCCGGCGACTACAATGTCGCGCCTGATACGTTCGACATCTATCCGACCCGCTCCTGGGACAAGGATGCGCTGATCCAGCCGCAAAGCCGCGCCGCGTTCAAGGCGCTGGTCGATCAGGGCTGGTGTGATGCGATCCGCACGCTGCATCCCGACGCGCCGATGTTCACCTTCTGGGACTACAAGCGCAACCGCTGGCCGCGCGATGCCGGCTTGCGGCTCGATCATCTGCTGCTCAGCCCCGCGCTGGCGGCACGGCTCACCACAGCCGGCGTCGACCGCGACATCCGCGGCGAAGACGGAGCCAGCGACCATGCGCCGGCGTGGGTGGTGTTGAAGTGACGGTGCTTGCCGGCTCTGGGCCCCGATGGCACTGTCGTCCCTGAGCATGCGAAAGCAGGGACCCATACTCCGCAGCAGATGTTGTTGGAAAGCCCCATCGTCCCGGCATCGTTCAACAATCAGCACTTGTGGTTATGGGTCCCTGCTTTGGCAGGGACGGCACTGAATATGTGGTTCGGCCGGTGAGTCACACTTCCGCATTCTCGCGACATGATTTGCCAAAGACTGACGCAGGGGCTTGCGCCATCGGGCAAATCGGTGGCAGGGGGTATCACCTCGCCGGAGCACGTGCGTGGGCTACCTCTTCGTCCTCAGCGTCGGCCTGGTCGCAGGCACCATTTCCGGCATTGTCGGCACCGGCTCGTCGATCATGCTGATGCCGGTGCTGGTCTATCAGTTCGGGCCGAAGCAGGCCGTGCCGATCATGGCGGTCGCCTCCGTGATGGCCAATCTCTCGCGCATCCTTGCCTGGTGGCGCGAGGTCAACTGGCGCGCCTGCGTGGCCTACTCCATCACCGGCATTCCGGCGGCAGCGCTCGGCGCGCGGACGCTGCTCGTCTTGCCCTCGCGCGTCGTCGACGTCGCGATCGGGGCGTTCCTGATCGCGATGGTGCCGGTGCGCCACTGGCTGGCGCGACACAGGCTGCGGGCCAGGCTCTGGCACCTCGCGGTCGGCGGCGCCGTGATCGGCTATCTCACCGGCATCGTGGTCTCGACCGGGCCGCTCAGCGTGCCGCTGTTCCTGTTCTATGGCCTGTCCCGTGGCGCGTTCCTCGCCACCGAGGCGGCAAGCTCGCTCGGGGTCTATGTCAGCAAATCGGTGACGTTCGAGCGCTTCGGCGCACTCACCGCCGCGGTGGCGCTGAAGGGCCTGATCGCCGGCGCGTCGCTGATGGCCGGCGCCTTCATCGCCAAGCGCTTCGTGCTGCAGATGAAGCCCGAGGCATTTCGCCTGCTGATGGACGGCATCATGCTGGCAGCGGGCGCGACACTGCTGTGGTCGGCCGTCTCGCACTGAGTCCGCTACCCTGGGCGACATGCTACGGCGGGCGGCCGGAGCGCGGATCTTCTGCCGCTGATCCCCGTTCATTGATGGATCGTGCTCGCCGGCCGAACCGTGTTATGCACGCTGCTCGACAGTGCGACTCACCTACCGATGGCCAAGAACACTCTCTCCTTCGTCTGCCAGAACTGCGGCGCGGCGTATAATCGCTGGCAGGGCAAGTGCGACGCCTGCGGCGAGTGGAACACGCTGGCCGAGGAAGACACCTCGGGCTCCGTGCCGGTCTCGATCCGCAGTAAGCGCAAGGGCCGGACATTCGCGCTGGAGTCGCTGTCCGGCAAGACCCAGGACGCCCCGCGCCTCTCCTCCGGGATGGCTGAGCTCGATCGCGTCACCGGCGGCGGCTTCGTGCGCGGCTCGGTGCTCCTGGTCGGCGGCGATCCCGGGATCGGCAAGTCGACGCTGCTGACGCAGGCGACCAGCATGATGGCGCGCGCCGGGCATCGGGTGGTCTACATCTCAGGCGAAGAGGCGGTGGCGCAGGTGCGGCTGCGGGCCGACCGGCTCGGCCTCGCCGACGCGCCGGTGCAATTGGCGGCGGAAACCTCGGTCGAGGACATCGTCTCGACGCTGTCGGAAGGCACCGTCCCGCGCCTGATCGTGATCGACTCGATCCAGACCATGTGGACCGACACCGTCGAGTCCGCGCCCGGCACGGTTACCCAGGTCCGCGCCTCGGCGCAGGCGCTGATCCGGTTCGCCAAGAAGACCGGGGCCGCGATCATCCTGGTCGGCCACGTCACCAAGGACGGCCAGATCGCGGGTCCCCGCGTGGTCGAGCACATGGTCGACGCCGTGCTCTCCTTCGAGGGTGAAGGCTCGCAGCAGTTCCGCATCCTGCGCTCGGTGAAGAACCGCTTCGGCGCGACCGACGAGATCGGCGTGTTCGAGATGACCGGGCTCGGCCTGCGCGAGGTCACCAACCCATCCGAATTGTTCCTTTCTGAACGCGATCTCGGCAGCCCCGGCACGGCGGTGTTCGCCGGCATCGAGGGCACGCGGCCGGTGCTGGTCGAGTTGCAGGCGCTGGTGGCGCCGACCTCGCTCGGCACGCCGCGCCGGGCCGTGGTCGGCTGGGACCCGAGCCGGCTGTCGATGGTGCTGGCGGTGCTGGAAGCCCATTGTGGGGTGAAACTCTCCGGCCACGACGTCTATCTCAACGTCGCCGGCGGGTTGCGCATCCAGGAACCGGCGGCGGACCTCGCCGCGGCGGCCGCATTGGTGTCCTCGCTGGTGAACGCGCCGCTACCGACCGATGCGGTCTATGTTGGCGAGATTTCGCTCTCCGGCGCGGTCCGCCCGGTGGCGCAGACGCCGGCCCGGCTGAAGGAGGCCCTCAAGCTCGGCTTCGGCCGCGCGATCCTGCCGGAATCGGCCCGCGGCGAGACGAGCGGCGACGCTGGACTGTCGCTCAACAGCGTCGGCAATCTGACAACGCTGGTCGCCGAAATCGCCGCACGCGGTACGCCAAGAGGCGACCGGGGAACACCGAGGGGCAATCGGGCTGCGCCACGGGGCGACCAGGATGGCCCCGCGGGCTCTGATCCGGCTGAGAAAAATGCCACACCGGCCCGATTCCGTCGGGAGACCAGCTAAACCGGGCGTGACGTCTTAGCCCCCCGCCGCTATACATCCGCCGCGCGGGACAGGTGGCTCTCCGGCCTTGCCGGACGCACCCGATGCGCCTCAGTTAGGACGGCACCGACACGCCGATTCGCGAGAGCCATTAACAGCGTACCCAACGTACCAGCGGACCTGACCAGCCGATGCCCATAACGATACTTGATCTCGTCCTGCTCGGGGTGATGCTGATCTCGGGCCTGCTTGCCATGGTGCGCGGCTTCATGCGCGAGATCCTGTCGATCGCCGCCTGGGGCGCCGCGGCGCTGGTGACGCTGTATGCGTTCTCGAAGCTGCTGCCGACCGCCAAGACCTACTTCAACAACGATACGGTCGCGGCCATCGTCGTGGTGGCCGGCACCTTCATCGGCACGCTGATCGTGGTCTCCGTGATCACGGTGCGGATCTCCGACATGATCCTGGATTCGCGGATCGGCGCGCTGGACCGGACGCTGGGCTTCCTGTTCGGCCTCGCCCGCGGCCTCCTGATCGTGGTCGTGGCGTTCATGTTCTTCACCTGGCTGGTCCCGGACAAGCAGCGGCCGGACTGGGTGAGCGGGGCGAAGTCCCGGGTGGTGCTGCAGGGAACCGGGGATTGGCTGATGTCGCTCTTGCCTGACGACCCCGAGAACACCATCTTAAAGAAGTTCAAAAAGAATAAGCCGGACGACGATTCTGCTGCTGATCCCGATCAGGCGACCACGCCTGCGTCGGGCGACGGCTATAGCAAACCTGCCCGCGACAGCCTTAAAAAGCTGATCGAGAAACCCGCAGGCCATTGACGCAGGCAACTGACTTTGACGGGCCCCAACGAGAGGCGATGAGCGAGATGCAGACCCCTTCCGATCACGCCGACCAACTGGATCTCGACCTCGGCCCGATCGAATTGCAGGATGATCTCCGACACCCTGATCTGGATGGCGACACGCTCCGCGAAGAATGCGGCGTGTTCGGCATCTTCGGCAACCCGGATGCCGCGGCCATCACCGCACTCGGCCTGCACGCCCTGCAGCATCGCGGCCAGGAAGCCGCCGGTATCGTCTCCTTCGACGGCAGCCGTTTCCATTCAGAGCGCCGCCTCGGCCTCGTCGGCGATACCTTCTCCCGCCGCGAGGTGATCGAGCGCCTGCCCGGCAACGCCGCGGTCGGCCATGTCCGCTATTCGACGACCGGCGCCACCATCCTGCGCAACGTGCAGCCGCTGTTCGCCGAGCTCAATGCCGGCGGTTTCGCGGTCGGCCACAACGGCAACCTCACCAATGCTCTCACCTTGCGCCGCGAGCTCGTGAAGGGCGGCGCGATGATGCAGTCGACCACCGACACCGAGGTGATCCTGCATCTGGTGGCGCAGTCCAAGCGCGCCCGCTTCATCGATCGCTTCATCGAGGCGCTGCGCGCGATCGAGGGCGCCTACGCGCTGGTCGCGCTGACCAACAAGAAGCTGATCGGCGCGCGCGACCCGCTCGGCATCCGGCCGCTGGTGCTCGGCGATCTCGACGGCCGCCCGATCCTGACCTCGGAGACCTGCGCGCTCGACATGATCGGCGCCAAATATGTCCGCGACATCGAGCCCGGCGAGATCATCGTGTTCGACGATCATGGCGCGCACAGCCACAAGCCATTCCCGCCGAAGCCGGCGCGGCCCTGCATCTTCGAATACATCTATTTCGCCCGGCCGGATTCCATCGTCGGCGGCCGCTCGGTCTACGACGTGCGCAAGGCGTTCGGCGCGCAGCTCGCGCGCGAGAGCCATCCCGACGTCGATGTGGTGGTGCCGGTGCCGGATTCCGGCGTGCCCGCCGCGGTCGGCTACAGCCAGTATTCCGGCGTGCCGTTCGAGCTCGGCATCATCCGCAACCACTATGTCGGCCGCACCTTCATCCAGCCGACCCAGAGCGTGCGCGAGCTCGGCGTGCGCATGAAGCACTCGGCCAACCGCGCCGCGATCGAGGGCAAGCGCATCATCCTGATCGACGACTCGCTGGTGCGCGGCACCACCTCGAAGAAGATCGTGCGCATGATGCGTGACGCCGGCGCTCGCGAGGTGCATTTCCGCCTCGCCTCGCCGCCGATCCTCTATCCTGACTATTACGGCATCGACCTGCCCGACCGCGGCGGCCTGCTCGCCGCCACCCATTCGGTCGAGGAGATGCGCGAGATCATCGGCGCCGACTCGCTGGCGTTCCTGTCGATCGACGGCATGTACCGCGCGATGGGCTATCAGGGCCGCGATCCCGCCAATCCGAAATTCGCCGACCACTGCTTCACCGGCGCCTATCCGACCCACCTCACCGACCAGAGCGACGTCGAGCCCGCGCCGCGCCAGCTCTCGCTGCTCGCGGAGGCAAGCTGAGCCTGCTCACGGTGTCGTCCCGGCGCAGGCCGGGATCCATAACCACCGGCCTATCTGGCGGGGCGGTATCAGACACCAACAGTTTCTTCCATTGCCGCCGTCACGGCGTATGGGTCCCGGCTTTCGCCGGGACGACGATTTGTGAGAGTCTCTTCCATGACAAAACCCCTCGCCTCCCGCATCGCCCTCGTGACCGGCGCCTCGCGCGGCATCGGCTATGCCACCGCGATTGCGCTCGCCAAGGCCGGCGCGCATGTCGTGGCGGTGGCGCGGACGCAAGGCGGGCTCGAGGAGCTCGACGACGAGATCCGCAAGGACGGCGGCAGCGCCACGCTGGTGCCGCTCACTCTCACCGACTACGAGGGCATCGCGCGGCTCGGGCTGGCGCTGCACGAGCGCCATGGCAAGCTTGACATCCTCGTCGGCAACGCCGGCGTCGCCGGGCCCTCCTCGCCGCTCGGCCATATTGAGCTGAAGCCGTGGAACGACGTTATGGCGGTGAACGTCACGGCGAACTTCCAGTTGATCCGCTGCATGGACCCGCTGCTCAAGCAGTCCGATGCCGGCCGCGCGGTGTTCGTCACCTCCGTCGCGGCCTACAAGGCCAACGCCTACCTCGGCCCCTACGCGGCATCAAAAGCCGCCCTCGAGGCGCTGGTGCGCTCCTGGGCCAACGAAACCGCCAACACGAATTTGCGCGTCAACCTGTTCAGCCCCGGGCCGATCCGCACGCGGATCCGGGCTGCGGTGTTTCCCGGCGAAGACCCGATGACGCTCGATACGCCCGAGATGGCCGCCGAATTCATCGTGCCGATGTGCGCGCCCGACTGGACCGAGACCGGCAAGCTCTACGACTACAAGGCCCGCACGCTGCGGAGTTTCCAGCCGCCGGCGTAGTTATCCGCCCGCGCCACACCCTCGGTCGTCATCCCGGCGAATGCGGGGATCGCGTATTCCAGAGGCGATTGCGATTGAATCGAGCAGCCGCAGCGTACTGGATCGCCCGGTCATGGCCGGGCGATGACACCTTTTTTTGACGCGTCTGCTTGCCTTTCCTAATGCAATTGACTCAGGTTCCTCCCCACGATTGACTGCCGTCCCAGCGGGACACCCGCCAAGAAAAATCTCGGGAGGCACCGATGACGCCGACGCTCAATCGCGCGCGCTTCAAACTGTCCGGCTTGATTTTCTCCGCCGGTATCGCAACCCTCGCTCTTCTCATCCCACACGCAGCCGCCAACGCCGCCGACGTTCCGACCTTCGCGGTCGACATCTCCTGGCCCAAGCAGCTTCCGAACAACTGGATCCTCGGCCAGATCGGCGGCATCACCGTCGACTGGCAGGGACATATCTGGGTGATCCATCGCCCGCGCTCGCTCACCGAAAACGAAAAGGCCGCGAGCCTGGCGCCGCCGCGCGCCAAATGCTGCGTGCCCGCCCCGCCGGTGCTCGAGTTCGACGCCGACGGCAATCTGCTGCGCGCCTGGGGCGGCCCCGGCGCCGGCTATCAATGGGTCGGCCGCGAGCACGGCATCGTGGTCGACGAACGCGGCTTCGTCTGGATCGGCGGCAATGCCGACGACGACAGCGCGATCCTGAAGTTCTCGCTCGACGGCAAGTATCTCGGCCAGATCGGCAAGATCGCGCCGCGCACCAACAGCAACGACACCACGCAGCTCGGCAAGCCCGCCGGCATCGCAATCGACAAGGCGGCCGATGAGCTCTACGTCGCCGACGGCTACGGCAACCGCCGCGTCATCGTGTTCGATGCGACGACGCTCGCCTACAAGCGGCACTGGGGCGGTTACGGCAACCGCCCGAACGACGACCCGCAGCCGCCCTACGATCCCGGCGCATCGCCGCAGCATCAGTTCGGCAATCCCGTGCACTGCATCAAGCTCTCCAATGACGTGCTGGTCTATGTCTGCGATCGCAGCCAGGACCGCGTCCAGGTCTTCAAGACAGACGGCACCTTCGTGAAGGAATACTTCTACGAGAAGAAGACGCGGGGCGACGGCGCGGTGTTCGATCTCGCGCTGTGGCCCGATCCGAATCAGACCTATCTCCTGAACGCAGACGGTGCCAACAACGAGATCCGCGTGGTCAAGCGCGAAGACGGCAGCGTGGTCGGCACGTTCGGTCACAGCGGCCGCAATGCCGGCCAGTTCGCACTGCTGCACGTGATGGCCGTCGACCAGAACGGCGACGTCTACACCGCCGAGGTCGACGGCAAGCGCATCCAGAAATTCAAGCTGACGTCCGGCGCACTGAAATGAACGATGAAAGCCGGATGACGCCGCGAGTGGCATCCTGCGGCTTTATACGGATTGCCCACGGCCTCCCGACAAGGTAAGTGGGAACCGCGACGACCGGCACGAAGGCTCCATCTCAAGAGGGCCGCCCGGATCATTCACAGTGGAGGGAATTGCTTATGACGACGACGCTTGCGCGGCGCTGTGCCGTGCTACTCGCCTGCGCCGCACTCACCGTCACGACTTCTGCCTTGGCCCAAGACACATTGGACAAGAACGTCAAGATCGGCGTGCTCAACGATATGTCGAGCCTCTATGCCGACATCGGCGGGGCGAACTCGGTGGCCGCGGCCAACATGGCGATCGAGGACTCCGGCCTCCGCGGCAAGGGCTGGAAGATCGAGCTGGTGAGCGGCGATCACCAGAACAAGCCCGACGTCGGCGTCAACATTGCGCGGCAATGGATCGACAACGACAAGGTCGACATCATCACCGATACGCCCAACTCCGGCGTCGCGCTCGCCGTGAGCAATCTGGTCAAGGAAAAGAACTCGATCATGCTCAACTCCGGCGCTGCGACCGCCGACCTCACCGGCAAGGCCTGCAACGCCAATACGATCTCCTACACCTTCGACACCTACATGCTCGCCAACGGCACCGGCAAGGCGCTGACCAAGGCCGGCGGCGATAGCTGGTTCTTCCTCACCGCCGACTACGCCTTCGGCCACGCGTTGGAGCGCGACACCTCCGCGGTCGTGACCGCCAACGGCGGCAAGGTGCTCGGCGACGTCAAGCATCCGCTCAACACCGCGGACTTCTCTTCCTTCCTGCTGCAGGCGCAGGCCTCCAAGGCCAAGATCATCGGGCTCGCCAATGCCGGCGGTGACACCACCAACGCGATCAAGCAGGCTTCCGAATTCGGCATCACCGCCGGCGGCCAGAAGCTCGCGGCGCTGCTGCTGTTCATCAACGACGTGCACGCGCTCGGGCTGAAGATCGCGCAGGGCCTGACCTTCACCGAGTCGTTCTACTGGGACATGAACGACCAGACCCGCGCTTGGTCGAAGCGCTTCCAGAAGGTCTCGCCCAAGGGCACGATGCCCTCGATGACGGTCGCCGGCGTCTATGCCGGCAT
>Ga0099824_1004343_pt1 | contig 20426 bp, 10 predicted proteins | sample SiratrowhiteBW_FD_76837 | JGI IMG/M metagenome (GOLD analysis project Ga0099824, IMG submission 76837) | Root nodule microbial communities of legume samples collected from California, USA - Siratro white BW | ecosystem: Host-associated > Plants > Roots > Nodule | place: USA: California... | reverse complement strand
TTCATGAATATTAATATCAGACTATTTTTCATATATATATATATATATATATATATAGATATAAATATATAAAAATTAAAATTTATTTATTAAAATAACATAAAAAAAAAAAAAAATAATAATAAATAAAAAAATTATAAAAAAAATAATAAAGATGATTTTTTTTTTTTTTTTTTTTATATAAACATATAATTTATTATTTATATATTTATATATATATATATATATATATATATATATATATGAAAAATAGTCTGATATTAATATTCATGAATTTCTTTAAGAAAAATTAAATGTTACTTATGGTTAATTGATAGAGAATAACATTTATTTAGATATATCACTTGACATCTGCAAAATAGTACTGACGTATGTCATCAATAATCGGTATTAATTTAGAGTCACTTAAAAATTATTAAAATCCATAAGAATTAAAATTAATAAAAAATACAGACTATTACATGTAAATTCATATAAATATTTATATTATTATTATTATTTTAATATATTATTATTATAATATTATTATTATTATTAATATTATTGTTATTAACATTATTATTATTATTAATATTATTATTATTATTAATATTATTATTATTATTATTATTTTTATTAATAATATTATTAATATAATAATATTATTAATATAATAATATTGTTGTTGTCATCGATATTAATAATATTAATTATTATTATTAATATTAATACTAACATTATTATTATTATTAGTATTATTATTATTATAAATGTTAATATTATTATTAATATAATAAAATTAGTAATATTATTGATATTATTATTTCTGTTGATATTATTTATATTTTAATAAAACTGTTTTTATTATTAATAATATTATTAACAAAATATTATTATTATTACTGTTAATGTTATTATGAAATTATTATTAATAATGTTAATATTAGTATTATTATTAATTATAAAAATTATAATTATAATAATAATAACAAGTTATAATAAAAATGATAATAATCATATTATGATAATAAAGTTAATCTAATTCAGTTATATTGGTGTATGTTGGATTTGGATTTGAATCTCATCAAGTAGATATGTCACTAATATTAATAATTTGTCTGTATGTAATTTTAATTTTTTAGTATAAATTTTATCAAAAAACATTTTTTTCATATTATATTTTTTAATTTTCCATTCGGTAATATAAAATTTAATTACTATTATATTACTAGTTAGTTAACTAAACATCACCCACAAATATCATGGTGGATGAGAAAAGTTTTTGATATGTTAAGTTTCTACAGATTAATTATCACAGTTACGTTTTGAATTTTTTATTTTTATTTTGATTGGCGAATGCAGGAAAGAAACATGTTTTGATAACTGTTTCTGTATAAAAAAAAAAAAATGACAATCAATTTATCTTCGCCAATCTTGGATTCAAAATTTTAACTTTGTTTAAAATATGCTCAATCCAATTAAATTTTTATTTTTAGATTAATTCAAAAGCCACACTGAATTGAACCATCTTACTATTTCTAATATAAATTAAGCAAAGACAAACTATATACATGCCACTTCCCAGCATGTTAAATATAATTCCCCTATTAATATATCGCCAAGTTTTCAACTTATAGTTATTGAGACTTATTTTAATTTACATAGACAAAATTAAAGTTAAAAATCATTTTAAGATTTCGTGTTAAATTAAATCAATGCGTAATTTGAGCTTAAAAATTAGAGACCTAGTTTATTTAATTAGTTGTGTATACCAAATTTAATGAATCTAAAGTGGGCTCTTTTCTTGAAAAAGTTTTTGGTCTAACCCTTTTTATCTTATTGGTGGAACTCCGGCAATTTTGACACCCTTTCACTTCTTTCACTTTCAACTTATTTTGGGCACTACAAAGAGCAACAAATGCAAATTATGTGGTTAGGACCAACTCCACGTTGGTAGGAACGTGCTTACCCTCATGCAAAGCTTTAACAATGCCTTGCAAATCCCTACTAAAGTTTCAACCAATATTTAGATAATCGCTTTTGAAAATGACTTCTTTGGCATTTTCTCAATAGCGTTCATTTCAACTTCATCTTCATTCGCTACACTCTTTCAGTTTAAATCTTTATATAGCTAAGATACCCATGTCATGCATCATTTTTTTTTCCTTTCTACTTTTAATTAATATTTTTTTTTTACAACAAAATCGGGACATAGAGTAACAAAGTAGGTCAGAAAGCAAGACACGCTTTTGGACATTGATATACATTACATAAGACATATATATTTGTTTTATATTCATTCAATATTATAATAAATAAAAGTTTTTAAATACATAAATTATATTTTTAATTTATAATGAATAATTTATATTGTAATACATGGTCGTTTTTAATTATTGATGTTTTTAATAGAAATTTTAAAATTCAACGTAGAGCTGTAAATAAGAATTTTAATTAGTTTGATTAAGATCAATAACAGTAATTTTACAGAGTTGATAGATGAAGACATTATCAATGAGAGTGTAGTGTATGAAACAGAGATAAGAAAAAAAAAGGGAAAAGAGAATAAGCTATCATTCTCTCCGTTGCCTATTCAAACATACTTGAAGTGAGGACTTGATTGTTTGAGACAATTATACAGATACCTTACTTTAAAAGTAAGTTAGGTATCTTATTTTCAATCTTAGAACTAGTGTAAATTATTTTTTTTTTTTTTTTATGTCTGGTACTTTGAATTTTTTTACGTTAAGACTAGATGAGGATGAAGCAAAAATGTATTTGAACTAAATCTCCTATATAAAGAAACTTCTATTTTATGATATATTATAACATTGTCGGATTTAATTTTGTAAAAAAAACAAATTAAAAAGATTTAGTATTTACGTTTGGCCGTATTGACATATATGGACTCTATCAAATCCGAAATAAGTTTACATTAGATAGTGTATGGTCTGACACACATTTTGGACATTTTTAAATAATATTAGTTTTAGCTTCAAACTAAAACTTAAAATGCAAAAAAATATCAATAACAAACATTTCAACTAAAAATTACATATAAAATCATCTAATCTAAACTAAAAATTTGATTTATAACAAAATAAAATATACATTATCTATGTCAAAGAATAAAAGTAATTCATTGTTCTCTAAACTTTTAGATGTCATGAGAACATAAATTCATCATTAACATTGTGTTTATTTGAACCAATTTTTATTCTCATCATTAGGAGGTGCTTCCATACTCTACTTATCATACCAAACATGATCTTAAATAAAGACAAAATACTAGTTCAATGTGGTTGACATTATAACAATAATAATTTAATAGAAAATAACATAATGTAATACTAATCATGTTGAGACCAACCTAACCAGATGCGTAGGCCAAGTCAAAAATATCCTAAAGCCTCCTCCACAAATTGGATATCTATGTTGGGCAAAGTGAATCAAATAGCATTTTGAGTTTCATCACCCACCACTTGTGTTCAATCGGGATACCATAGACAATTAACCTTCTTTATTTCATCCAAGTGAGACTAGACGTGGACAATTCTCTTCAATGTATAACTCATGCCAGTTTGGTACATCAGTGTGAGTATGATTCCCTGAAGGGTTTGCAGCAACAACAATAAAACTCTCTTTCGTGCTCACTCAAACAACCTTAGGAAAAATGTAGCTGTTTTGTGAGTCTATTGCTAAGAATAGAAGGACTTCTCAATAAACTCTTGTTACAAGAATTGTTGAATTTTATTTAATTTCTTTTCAAACTATATCTCCATTATCTAAAAGGCATCATAATTGCGAGGTTGTCGATTCTCCACGGTGATAGACAAAAGTAATATTAGAGTTTTATATATCATTAGTACCACACATACATCCTAGATGTTATGGTCGTCCTCAAAATATTTTATTGACTAGAGAGTTATGTGTTCCTGCTCAACTAAGAAATCTTACGACATATAAACAATAATTAACATAAACAATAATACCTTGATAATATTATGAAAATCTCCCTTCGTGAAAAAATTACACTTTGGACACTAAGTTTATTTTTGAAAAAACTTTTTTCTTTATATTATACACTTATGCTTTAATTAAATATAGTTACGTTATAATTATTTTATTTATAATAATATTATAATTATTAGATACTGTTATTTACCATAACTAAATTAAATATGAAAGCTTAATATAATATTATCAGTTTATTAAAATTATTAACGTATGTAATATTTTTTATATTTTAATTAATTTTTTAATAAGCTAAAATTCAATTCTTTAAAATATTAATTATTTTTATGGATAATATATAATAAATAATAAAACATTCATTCATATAAATTTTTTACTTAATTATTTTACAAGTATAATATTCTTTTACAAAAAATATGAATAAAAATATTAATAAAACAATAATACCTTATATTTTCAATTAAAATAAATGAAAAATTAAATATATTCCTATTCAATTAGAATAAAATTCCATTATAGGTTTGATGCTATTAAAAAGTACTAAACAAATCTATATTTTGGTTAAAATTACATTTCAAATATAGCTTTATTATTTAGAATACATGTTCTATAGAAATTAAAATTACGCATTTAAAAGTTGATGATATAAATATATGTTTTACTATTTCTTATAATTATCTATAAAAATTAATTAATATTTGAAAGAATTAAAATTTATAATTATTAAAAATTTTAATTTTAGATTATTACAAGTTAATCAAAATATAAATGAGTATTACAGAAATTAATAATTTTAATAAACTCGTAATGTTATATTTAATTACTATAAATAGTATCCGTTATAATTTTAGTGTTATAAATAGGTATATCCAAATATATTTAATTATAATATTATTATAATTATTTTTTAAAATAATTATTACGTAATCATATTTAATATATATATATATATATATATATATATATATATATATATTTATAAAATAAAGTAAAATCTTTCCTAAAAATAAATTTTTGTGTGGAGTGTCGATTTTTTTTTTTTTTTTTAGTAAGAAAGATTTATAGAGAGATAGAATTTGCAGAAGAGATATTAACGATCTCCTAAAAAAGATTTAAGTGCATCTATCATCAAATTAATCTAAACGGACAATTTAAAACACCATGTAAATCAAGATGAAAAAGTCAGTAATTCCATGTACTCATACACACAACACACACACACATATATATATATATATATATATATATATATATATATATATATATATATATATTATGAATATAACATATTCAATAAAGTTTGTCTTAATTTAAATTTTAGCACCTTTTAAACATTGTATAACGTGCCATGCTTATCAATTTAATCATCAAATTATAACCTTTAATTATTTTTATTGCTTATAAATTTCTTATAAATTTTGAGTGTAATATAAATTGGTTATCTAATGCCAATATTTTATATCAAGAAAAATTGAGTGACAAAAAATCAACATCTTACAACGTTATGCATCAAAGGTGAAATATTTTACCGTTATGCATCAAAGTTGAAATATTTTACTCAGAGATAAAGTTGTCCTTATTTTTTTTTTTTTAAATCTATTAGACTAAATGTATGTTTAGTTTTACATTAAATGAAGTTAAAATTAAAAAAGAACGAGAATTAATTTCTTTTGGGAGTTTCTGAAACATCAAATAAATAAACATCTTTGTTTCAATGTTAATTTTGTATATTTTGAAGAATTAGGAATTAGACTCCAGTCATTTTGGTTATTCACATTACGTTTTAGTTATATTGTTTTTCTATTTACTTTTTTTCTCAAAGCACCGACCCGACCCGTTCGGCGCACCATAAATAAAGTGAAAGACGCAATACAGTGTTGTATTATATATAAGTTGTTTTGTAGGTCACTATAAAACACATAAAATAAATACTATGTCCCTTTGTTTAAGGTGCAATGCCCCCCCAACTGTTTATGTTTTTTCTTACTTTTGGGATGGATCGTAAAGCATGCTTCATTTCGTACGACATGGCCCAACTATTTTAATCTTCTACAGGTATTGGCTCACGCAAAAATCAATAAATAGTCATATCAAGTGGTGTTAATCATTATTATCCCACCAAGAATTTTTTTTTAATAATTATAATTGTAATTATTATTTATTTGACTGTACATATTTAATTTTTTTGAAAATATTACAGAACAGTTACAGTTTTAGGCAATGAAATGTTAGGGCCTGGGCCATCCAAGATTCAAACACTTGGGCTGGGATCCAAACTAAAAAAACATAATATATTTTTGATCCGTATAACTAAAGAACCAAATAAAAATATACATATGATTATTTTAAGATAATGAAATATATTTTCTTGAACGTGGAATATTGAAAACTCTTTTCTAAATAATATTTTTTGGCGTGTTTGAACTTGCGTCTCAGAGTGAATGAGGATGATATAGGTGAGAGATTGAATCTAATGAATGAAGCTCACGAGATTTATTATAAGAAAAAAGTTATTTAGAGATCAATATTTAGTTATCAAATAAAATAGTTGTTAATTGTGATCAAAATAGTCACTAAATTAAATTTTGATTACTAAATAACTACAAAATATAAGTAATGATTGAATTTAGTGACTAATTAAGTCAAATAATTGGTATGTAACATTAGATACCAAAGTTTTAGTGACCAAGGTTTTAGTGACTTATATATAGATTGATATCTAATTAAGTTAGAGACTAATTTAGAATTTAATAGGTTACTAAAATTTTGGTAGGTAATGTTAGTTATCAATTATTTGACTGGTCACTAAACTCAATCATTACTTCTATTTTGTAGTTATTTAACAACTAAAATCTAATTTGGTGACTATTTTGATCATAATTAATAACTATTTCATTTGATAGTTAAAAATTAGTCTCTAATTAATTTTTTCTTATATTGAGTGCATGCATAACAATTGAAAACATTGAAGAGATTATTTTATAGGTAAGAATTTTAGGTAATTAGGTATATGGATTGAGAAGCATATATTTGTTGACATTTCACTGGTTTCCTGTTTGTTAAGCAACGAAATATAACAAGAGATTATGGCAATCTCTTTTGTCAACCTCACAAGGATATCACAAGTCATAAACACAATAACAAAATACAATGTGTTTTATTACAACTCAAGAGATTCGTTCACGTGTACCACTAAGCCCCTCCCAAGTGTGTATTATGAATTGGAAGTGGTTGCATAGTTTAAAGCTCTAGTTTAAAATAACAATATACATTATTATATCTTTACAAATTATAAAAGAAATGCAGAGCTCAGGAGCAAGTAATTAAAAAAAAAATACTTTCATTTATGAACTTAAAAATTAAGTTGAGCATTTAAATTCGCCAGCTAAATCCATCATTACCTTTTTGTGACGTGAAGGGTATATACTACTGAGCTATGTTTTGGGCCCCTTTAAAAGTCATACTAAGATTAGAACAACTGTGCTAATTAAGAACGGAGTTAATTAGTTATGTGATTGCTCCTAACAACGATCCAATTATGATCTTATGAGAATAAAATTCGGCGCAGTATATGTATATTTGTTAAATGATTGCATAAATAGCATTATTAATAAAAAAAATTGAAGGCCTTTTGGGGTTTTAAATCTTTATTTTAAAAACTAAGCAAGTAGGAGCAGGCAAGTGGCTGCATGCTTTCTCTTGTTCGGGGCAGAGAAGAATAACTAGCTTGAATTTTTCTCTCATTTGTAATCATGACGGAAATATATACAAAAGAGGTAGCCTTTTCCACGATAGACTTAATAGTGGAGACTAAATGGAATTTATATATACTTTTATTTCTTAACTCTCGTAAACGTATTTTAAGAACAAAATGGATACGTGAAATTCTAAACTAAACTCTTAAATGAATAATAACTCATATATTATGATTGATTTTATTGATATTATTTCATATTATTTAACCTTCCGAAATATCTTTTAAAGACAATATTTAAAAGTATGAGATCAAAGTTAATTTATATTAATTCAAACATTTTTTATGGACAAAATCATTAAGAGGAACTTTGAACTTCAGGACACACAATAACTTAAATATTATAATTGATCATTCTAATATTGTTTCATATCGCTTAACCTTTCATATATCTTTTTAAAAAAAATACTTAAAAATAGAGTCCAAAGTCAATTTATATATACTTTTATCTCTAACTCTTAAAAATAATTTTAAAGATAAAATTATTACAGAAAATTCTAAATTCTAAAACAAATAATCGGATAATGTGTTTTCATCTTAGTGATATTATTTCACATCGCTTAACCTAAACCTTTCGAAATAGCTTTTGTAGAGAAAATGACAATATTTCGAATTGGTGAAATCAGCCTTACGTATCTTACGGATCTCTGACCCTAAGCCTCATTACATGAAGGAATGGACACATAGATGTAGATGGCGTTTGTATGCGCATGGTTGTGATAGTACGGGCCACGTACGTAGACCACCGTCCTGAACTTGAACTCAGAAAAGGCGACAGTTGAACGAAAGGAACACTCTTTTTCGTAATTGACAGGTAGGGGTGGACAATAAATTTCAAAGGACACGTTCTTAGTTGTTAACTAGTGTGTGTAGCATGCAAAAAGCTACATAAATGTTTAAAAATTGAAATATGAACTCAGCATGCACCGCGTAACAGTTTGATTAATTGCCAACACAGCTACGAGTCAAAAACCAGTGTGAAACTAATGGGTTCAACGTGAATATGCAAAACTTTTCCCTTATTTTGCATTCTTTCGTTGTCACTGTTTTTTATTATTGTCCTTCTCGAGCTGGGATGTGGACTAGTACGTACCTTACTCACTTTTTTCAGTAATTATTGGTGAAAACTTAATTTTGGTGTATATTAGAACAAGGTCAAAGTTTGGAAAGGTTGAAAAAATTCAAAGGATACGCAAGTGAGAAAGCATAATCCTCACACGGGCACCACCAAAATCTTCAAGTGATGTAGCACAACATAAAATCAAAAGTCAAATAAGAATGCAACTCTTAAGGGCCCACGTGGAAAGCGCTTCACCGTCCTCACCACAAAAATTTTCTGTATATAAACCAAGCATGGCTCTTGGTTTAGGCCAAAACATACAATAGCTGGAAATATACCAAAAAAAAATAAAAATAGGAAGAGGCCCTTGAAAATAAGGAATATTATTGTTTCGTGAACAAAGATGCCGATGAAGAAGAGCCTTTGCATTTCGTTGGTTACCATAATGCTCGTATTGTCATCACAGCTATGCTTGGTGCATAGCCGAGTTCTTCGATCGAAGCAGTTAACAGAGGTAGCTGATGGATCAGGTTCTTCTCTGCGGGGAAGGTTTTTTGCTGTTTCTTCCAACAATTCAACCACTCGTGTTTCAAAACGGAGCTTGGCTTTTAGACTAGCTTCTGGACCCAGCAAAAAAGGACCTGGACATTAACTAACCACATTAATCAGCCATTACATTTTTTTTTTCTTTCAATTTTTACAATGTTTTTCCCCATGTTGTTACAATGTTTTTTTTTTTTTCAGAAGAAAAACTTGTCGCAGAGACACTGATCTGATACGTTTATGTAGTCTGTACTTTGTAGAGTGTTTGGTGGTTGTAAAAACAACAGAATACATGTTTGATGTTTTTAATGACTGTATAAGCAAATCATATATTGAATATTGGAGTTATTAGAATAAAAAGAGTATTTACATTTGTTTAGATTAACTATTTAATGTGGGAAAATTAATTATAATTCCTACACGGTTCTTATCATCATCGACTTGTTCATTGTAAACGGGGAAGATTCGTTATGATATCTTAGAGTGCATTTGAATTGTGGTTTTGAGATAGTATAGGTTTGTTTGCATTTTTCAAAGCACAAAAGAAAAAATGACAGCTTTGTTAGATCCAAAAAAGGAAAAAAGCGTGGAACTGATTCCCAAATACATAACTCACGAAATCTCCTTAACTAAAGTCAAAGAAAAGATGATGTTTGAATGAGAGGTACTGCCTCAAAACTTGACCTTGCCTAGCTGTATATACAGTATCACAAGGCCCATGCATCATTTGGTTTTTCTACACACACTTCTTTTATTATATATATGTATTTATATGTATGTATGTATAGGTTTTGATTTGAGATTGTATTGTAACACTCTCTTACCACTCAATACAATGACATCAATTGAATACCTGGGAATTTCCCATTCTCATTCTTTTGAAAGGAAAAATTATTATCAAGCAAATTTTTAATTCCATTTTGTATAAAAAATTATATTTTGACACCTTTTTTAAACAAACACCCTTGAAAATTTTATTTTAATAATATAATGATATATATGAATCATTAAATTATTTGAAAATAACAAAATATTAATGTAATTAATTGTCATTGCTATTATGTATTCGTCTATTGTACAAATAATAAGCACTTTTACTGAACATTTGGCTATTGAGGACGGTGACTTTTTGACATTGATAAACTTCTTTTAGCATTATCCCTATCTAGACCCCAACAAATTTTAAAAACTCAAATATAAAATATACTTTTTTAGTGTTCGTGAATTCGAGGCTTAAACTCGAATTCACAGCATTCTTTTTTTTCCTGAGAAAAATATGTTTAGAATTTCGGATTTCACCACCCGAATTCTGAACTTTTTTTTTTAATTTTCATTTTCTATTAATTTTTTAGATTGTTATTTAGTTATCTAGGGAACGTATATATTTTATTTGCAACAAATACTTTTTTATATGTGGTATAATTAAAGATGGAATTTTTTGTTTATTTTTTTATTAATTATTATTTTCTGTTTTCCAAATAAAATATATTTATTTCATTTTCAGATAATAATTTACATGTATGTATTTAATGTTTTTATTAAAATGAAATTATTTTAATTAAATATTACAAGTAATTATTATATTTTAATTTATTAATTTTATTAACTTTTTTAAGTGCACCTAAAATCCAAAATAATACATTTGAATACAGTTAGTTAATTACACATAAATAAATGTAAATAATATATGTTTATACTCCTTTCGGTCCTTGGCATAAGTCATAGATTTAAAAGTTTGTTTTTATAAGGCATCTATACTTTGTGAAACATTACTTTTTTTCCTATCAAATATTATAAATACGTTTACTTATTATTAAAGATAATTTTTTAGTACATTGATAACGTTATTATTATAAATTCAATAAAATTAATTGATTTCTCCATATTATTTTTCGTATTACTTCTTCAACCATCTAATTTCCTTAAAGAAAACTTAATTCGATATAAATTACTTCCGAAGTTTATTGCGTCTTTTTCAGAATTTAAACACTTTAAGAATCTAAATACCATTTCTCAATGCAAAGGGAGGATTTTGGGGAATTGATAGAAAATAATTTATATACAATAAGAAAAAGAATGGTTAATTTATTTAAATGGTGCAATCTTGTATAAAATTTACTGAAACGAATAAGTTTTAAATTTTTATGAAAATAAGTAAATCGTGCTTGAAAACTCAATGTAGAACAATGCTCTCAACGTTCGTTTTCTTAATTTCTAAAGTTTTAATTCTTTTTAATTATTTTTTGTAAATTTTTTGTATCTATAATAAAAAGTATATTAAATAAAAATATAAAAAGAACGTTTCAATCATTATAAAAAGTTAAATTTTTAATTTTATTTATAGAAATTATACTTAAAAATACGACTTCATATATAAATACACTTGATCTTTTGTAATTTTCTTGATTTTTTTTTTGCTAAAATTGTTTGAATTTTTAAATTTTGTTTGTTTTTATTTTCTTTGAATTTTTATTGAAGTCGTCCGTGGCAACTCGATTTTATTGTAATATATTTTAAACATATTTTAGTTGTATATTAGAAGAATAAAAAAATATATTTGCACTCCACGTGAAGGATTATTTTAACCTTTAAAAAAAAATCAAACTTTTCATTTTTTTTAAACAAATCTACATATATGCTGTTTACTAAAATTACACGAACAAATGAAATAATGTGACTTCTCTTGAGATTATAAGCAGTGCGTCTATATATATAGTTCCTTCTCTTAATCATATATCAAACTATCATCTTTGTTTATTCCTTTCTTCTTTCTCTGTCTTTGTTTCCAAAGTTTTTGACTAAAAATAGGTGTATTTTGTTTGCTGTTTTTGCGCTCGGCTAACTGAGGTGCTATATTCATTCAAACGCTTCCGACTGTATCAAAATCCACGAGCAATGCTTTGTTGTCCCTCCTCCATCAGGAACCAAAACATCTCTCACTCTCACTTTGTTTGATTTATTTTCCAATTCCCCCAAACCCATTGTCCAATTCACACATGGTGATGTTGTTTCTGTGGCGGTCACTGAGTCCGATGTTAAATTCAATCACAAGATAGATTATTCACTTCGCGAAGCAGCACGGTCTCATCCTTTAGTACTCCACTTCCACTCATGAGTCATGATGGAAGAAATGACTTCAATAAAAAGAAATTAAAATAAAAGAAAGTGTTTGAAGTGACGATTTTTTAAAAAAAATATTTTTATATAAAATCGTTTTTTCAGGTTAAAAAATTGACAAAATGAAAGTTGTAAAACACCGTTTTTTTCATTTCAAAGTTCGTAAAAATTTACTCAAATTCCAAACAAAATTGAACCGTTTTGGTAAATTAGTTTAAGAGAATTGAACCAATATTAAAGAGAAAAAATGAAGTTAGGGACTAGGGTAAAAATAACACAACTCTGTCTTAATTCCAAGTTGTATGATATTTTTTTAGAATAGAAATTTGTAAGTTTATACACCAATCACAAGTGATTGCAAATCAAAATCAGGAGTGATTCTAAATCAAAATGTCTAGTTAGAATATAACAAAAACGAAAACAATTCAGTCACCCGTGAGAAAAAAACTATACCAGAACTTATAAATAAGAGTTGCAGACCATTTTTATTAGTTTAAATATATATATATATATATATGTAAACACATACCAGTTGAGGGGTTGACATCTTTCATCTGAAAAAAATCAGAGGGAAAGGAAAGCTATATTTGGAAGCTTATATCATATTCATGGCCATGAACACAGATAACTGCATTTGTTAGTACTGAACTGCATATCACCACAACTTGAAATTAAGAAAGGGTAAATAACTTTTAGTAAGAAAAGGGCACTCAAAAGATTGACCTATCATCCAACGAATTGTTTTTTTTTTTTTTTTTTTAAAGAAAGAACATTATTGGTTGTTGATTACAAAATAGTTAAGAATCCCATGATGTTAAACTCTCATGGTCAAAAGACAACCTCCACATAGAATTACCCAAAGCCAACAAAAGATGTAATGCATTGTCAGTGACTAGAGGGAAGGAGGAACGGAATCATAATTCAAACAAAGCAAGTAGCATAAGATTAAGAGATTTCATTCAGGGTCGCAATACTATTTTTCTCAGCTTTTCAGAGCACAAAGTATAAGTAACTGTACTAAGCAATGCAATAAGGACACGAACGCCCGCCACTAAGAAAATTTGTGGGTAAGAAAACAACCATGACAAACCAACCAACCCTTCCTCCACCATAAATCCCTGCTCATCTAAGAATATATAAAGAATTTTTTGTTTACAAGAGAAGCCGATAGAATAGAACATTATGCCCCGAAATGCTGGATTTTTTTCTCTTTTTGCTCATAACGATCCTAAGACTCTATTATACACAGCCATGTTACATTGGACATCAAACAAGGATGCCTATGCCATGATATTCTAACAATAAACAAAAAGCAGGGTGTAATGAATGCCTTGCATCACTTGCACGCGAACCAGTGAGCTGTTCCTTATGACTACTCCAAAACTATATTTCATAATAGAAAAATAATGACGAAATAATTAAAGATATGAAGCACTATCAACTGAAGAGTCAATAATGAAACAATAAAGGATACACGATTGCTCTTACACTAAATCATTATATACATTCTACTATTTTAAGATCGACTATTTTCTCCATAAAATAGTAAAATACATTTAGTCTAATAAGAAAAAAGTTCAATTTAGGATGATTCTTCATTACAGTTATATCCTTTTTCAATCAAAAATATGACTTCCTTTTGCTTTTCAATCTGGACCCTTATACTGCATAATTGTTTAACTACTTTTTTCTTCATTTTTATTTTCTTCCATCATACATCAACTCCCACAGGGTGGTTCATATTTCTACGAAGAGTATAAGTTCAGAATGCAATGACTAGCAAGAGTAAGCAGTGTACAAAATGTGTTCATAACCAGCAGACATCATTAGATAATACAGAAAATAGACTCTCTACAACTCCATGAGAGATTATTAAAATATGACATGCCTTCTCTAGTTCAGACCACCCTAAGCTACAGGTAAGCTCCTAATGAAATATTAACCAAGGTAAAGTGTTATCTGAATCCACAGCATAGTACTATGTTGTCCCAGCAAATTGCGCTGATCATTGAGCACACATAGAAATATATTAGCTCAATGGTTTCATCATCAAATTCATGAATCATAATTACAACATTATATGGTATAGACAACTCCAATATAAAACAAATACAGTCATTGAAGCACAAGAGATAATGATAGGCTCTCTCTACAACTCCATAAAAGATTATCATAATACGAGATGCCTTCTCTAGTTCAGACCACCCTAAGCTATTGGTGCATGATAATATAAAAAGCTCCTAATGACATATTAACCAAGTGTAATCTGAATACACAGAATAGTATCATGTCCCAGCAAATTGCGCTGATCATTGAGCACAAATTGAAATATTCCAGCTTAATAGGTTCATCATCAAATTCAGAAGCCATAAGGTATAGACAACTTCAATATACAACAAATAAACAAGTTGTACTAAATTCAATCTCTTAAAACAATGTCTCAAGATTGAAGGGGAGACTCCTCTAAAGGTGACTAGTCAAGTTCCCTTACGAAAATTAGTAATCGCAAAGACAGTAGATATTTCTTATCAAAATAAGAATCTATATATATGAATGATATGAAGACCTATGAACTACATTCTCTTGAATAATATACCATTATCATTCTCTAAATTCAAAAACAATTAAATTTAGTCATAGGTCCACTATAATTAGGTGTTTTAAAGTATGTTTCATCAAAGTAGTGAAGCCTTACCATTTATGAGTTAATCATAATTATTCCTATGAAGGGTACGCCCTTCCCATCTGGGACTAGATAGAAATCCTGAAGTCTTTTCAGATTTTGATCTAAGGAAGTTGAACCCCCCGCCCCCCATCTTCAAACACATGCAACCCATTGTCCCTTCCCAATAATACCACATTCACTTTAAACCCCAGGTCTACATCACACATGCTTTGGTGTAACCTGTCACACAAGAATATAGAACTCGATTCAATGGTAACTCTTAACTTACAGGAAATTTATCCTTTTATAAATAAAACATCAGCATTGATTACTCATTACTCGCAGGTCATAGTTAACAACTCTGAACTACATTTTCTCGTTCTATAACTAATTCCAAATCACTACCAGTATAAATAAGATAACAATAAGCAAGCTAAAAAACAAAAAACCATAGGTGCATAAGAGAGGAAAATAATGCAACAGTTAAGTAACCAAGTTTAAACATCCACAAACATTTTCATGACTTGCAGGTGTACCAAGCAACAAACAATAAATAGGCACCGAAGACATAGACACACAGTAATATTTGGAGGAAAAAAGAAAATCCAGGGAATATATAAAATGAAAATTGGCTGCACGACAAATAAACTTAGTTTTACAGATAGAACATCATCAGAGTATATAACATTGAAATATAAACCCTCAGCAAGGGAACCCTAAGATAATATTCTATAATCCCGAATGATCAGGTTTCGGACTCGGCAGCAGCGACAGAATCGCCCTCTGCGGCGGGGGTAGGAGCAACTTCGGAGGCAGGAGTCTGAGCAACGCCGTTATCGACGGCGGGAGAGCCGGCGGTGGCTTTGGACTTGACGGTGTCGAGCATCCGTTTGCTGATCTCCTTGGAGTAAACCTGGAGGATCTCGATCCCGTCGCTATCGGAGGTGGAGGAGCCGCCAGCGACGGCGAAGGCCTCGTCCTCGATCTGGCGCGCTGCAGCGGAGGCCTCGTCAGGAGGCATTGTCCCGTAGCGCTTGGAGAGGACGGACGGGGTGGATAGGGTTTCGATTAGGCGGTTGATGACGGCGTCGCGCGTGCGCTGAGTGGGAGGCCATATGGTGAAGGAGACGCCGGCGGGGCCGAGCTTGGCGGCGGCGAAGGGTTGTTCTTGGGCGGGCAGCTGCGGCGTCGGGACGGAGTCTTGCTCCGATTGGGGCGCGGGTTCGTTTACCGGGTCGGACATTTTGAGAGAAGAGGAGAGGGAAACAGTGGGTTTAGATTGGAGAGGCCTTTCTGACACACTAGTAAGGAGAGAAGTAGTGCGAAACTTTTGGCCTTCTGGAAATGGTTTTAAAATAGACAAAAGCTAAAATAAATAATTTTTAGGTGTAGAAATAAAAAAAATTAATATTTAAAAAGTATAGAAAAGGAAAACTATGGGATGCCATAAAAAGAAGCCCAAACTTAAATGGTAAGAAATAGAAAAGCCCAAACGTGATTGCTGCGACCCGGTATCCGCCCAAACCCCAACCCACCACCACCACCTCACTTCAGCACCTCTTCTTCCACCATTTTCTCTGCGGTTAACACTTGAAGCTGATCCACAATTACAATGATCTCAATCACTTCCACTGAATTGAACTACTTAGTCTTCCGTTACCTTCACGAATCAGGCTCGTCCTTTTCCTAATCTATTTCCTCTTCTTTTTTCTTAACTCTTTCGCTTTTTTCTTGCACATTACAAACTCGTCAATATCAACATCTATCACGGATACTTAGGAGCAACTCTTCCATTCTCTTTGCTTCACTTTTGTAAACCGAAAACTTTTATCATTACTCTTGTCAACCAGTTTAAATGAAGATAAGTTTTTAAATTCTCATTTGATACAAAATATTGTTCGAAACCATGGTTTCTAGAAAGTTAGTAGATTCGGTTATGTTTGTGACATTAGGGTAATTATTATTTTAGTATCGTGTCATCTCCGTAATGGCTGTGATTTCATAGTTACATATCATATCATTTTTCCTGTAATATGATTTGTTAACGAGGAAAATATAATGAAGATAACATGTCTCTCCACCCCCACCCCCTGTTGAATTTCTTCTCATATATTTTCTGATGGCTGCCTTGTTTCAGGTTTTACTCATTCTGCATTTGCATTCGGGTATGAAGCGGGGATTGATAGATGCAAAAATGATGATAATGTGGTGCCACCGGGTGCTCTTGTTACATTCATACAGAAAGGCATTCAGTATCTTGAGCTGGAAGCCAACCTGAGTGGTGTAAGCATTTTTAATTTTTGTTGTTCATCTTCGTAGTATGTTATTGGATGTTCAAGTCATAACATGCACATATAATGATTGCATTGCTCGAGGACCTTAAGCTGATGTCTGTGTTAGGTCTCCAGAGTGATGCTGACATGGATGAGGATTTTTCGTGTCTACAACCTCTGGATCTTATCACAAAGGAGCCCAATGAGCTACACAATATAGTAAAAGCCAAAAAAGAAAATCTACGTCAACATAAATCCGATTCGAATAAAATAGTGAATGGCTTGACTCACGACAACGCAAGGAGGGAACATGTTCAGGAAAGAGAGAAGGAGAGGAAAGAAAAGGAAAATGAACAGAGACTGGAAAAATTAAGGTTAGAGAAAGAGAAGGAGCAACCAAAGGATGAATATAAAGAAACACAACATACCGATCAAAACCATACAGAGAAGCATGAAGATAAGATTACTGTTGAAAATCTAAACAATCGAGCACATGGAGGTAAATATTAATGTATAATGTTTTATTTAGTTTTTTTCCCATTATCTATCAATCTTTATCCATATAGTATGAGACAAGGGAAAAAGTAAAGCTTTTATGGCACAGGGCCTGAGCCAATGGAGATTTCACATAGCCCAATGTCGTCGCCTAATGATGATCCATGTCATGATGTAAAAATTTTGAAAGGCCATACATCAGAGGTTTGTACTTGTCTGTTTTCTTATCTTCCGTATAGGTTTTCTCCTCCCATTGTGAGGCTTATTGAAAGTTATTTCATTCCTTGCAGGTTTTTGCCTGTGCTTGGAATCCATCAGCTCCACTTCTTGCGTCTGGGTGAGTACAAGCCACTTTGTAAAGAAAACACATTTTGTTCTCAAAAGTATCTTTTCCCTGTTAATCTATTCTATTTTGAAGACAATAGCTCTTCTTCTTTCTGTTCCTTTTATTGCCTGTCCTCTATTATTCTATTCATGAATTGCTGGTTATTTCCAAATTTAAAACAGTGTTTTATAAGTTCCATATGATAACCTTCGTAATAGGATACATGGTAATACCGTCTAGCTACCAAGAATTTAAAATTTTGTTTCTTAATGTTTATAAGTCGAAGGAACTAGTGATATATCAGTATACAATTGGACAGTGTGCTTGTTATGACAACATTCTCTTGATTTTTAAGTGTTGACCGTGGGCTTGTACGTCATATTGATTGAAATTCTCAACTCCTCAAATTTTAATACTTTGATCTGGTGTTGAATTTGAATCATATTTCGTTTCTTTCCTAGCATAGAAATAGGATATATTATTTATACATTCAATAATACTATAACCTAAACCTACTTACGATAGAGTATGGCAGTCTAATTTGGTCAACACCAACAATAAAAGCTGTTTTCTATCATAAATTAATTGTGAAGTAAATATTTTATGTATTAAAATAATCTAAATGGTGAAGTGGCTCAGTTTATGATAGTAATTATGCAGGATCAACACTTAGCAAACAGTATGAACAGCTATCCTTTTTTTTTCCTCCTACAAATTTATGTTAAAATTAGCCAATATGTCAATGTTTGTTGATTAACTATTCCAGATCTGGAGATTCAACAGCTCGAATTTGGAAAATTGCTGATGGACCTTGTGACTCTGGTGTGCAAAATGAACCAGTAAATGTTGTGGTGCTGCAGCACTTCAAAGAAAGCACCAATGAAAAAAGCAAGGATGTGACAACACTTGATTGGAATGTAAGTCCTTGTAGCATTATTGTGGTTGCATACTTACCGTGAAAATCTTTATAGAATTAATTTTACCTTTTCTAGGTCTTCCATCCCACCTTAGTTGAACACTGTGAATTTTGTCTTCCACTTGTCTTTCAATTTTATTCATCAGCTAATATCTTTCGCTATGCTTTTTATTACAAAGGGAGATGGAACACTATTGGCAACTGGTTCCTATGATGGCCAAGCAAGAATATGGAGTAGAGACGGTGAGCTGTTAGATATTTTATTTTACGAATATTCATTTCTTGGCATGATATTTGCATTATATGTGACCCTGGGTCTTGTATTCTTTGCTGTTAACTGACCTCTTGCTTTTTGAGTCTCATTAGGGGAGTTGAATAGTACACTAAACAAGCACAAAGGTCCAATATTTTCCTTGAAGTGGAACAAGAAGGGGGATTATCTTCTTAGTGGAAGTGTGGATAAGACTGCTATTGTATGGAATATAAAGACTGGGGAATGGAAACAACTATTTGAATTTCACACTGGTAAGTTTTTTTTTTTGGCATATCTTCTGGTGAATAAAACTTTTGATTTTTTTTATGACTTTCCTTGTAATCTTAATTACTAGCAAATTGGATCAGGCCCAACTCTTGATGTTGATTGGCGAAACAATGTTACATTTGCTACATGCTCCACTGATAAAATGATACATGTTTGCAAAATTGGGGAGAATAGACCAATCAAAACTTTCTCTGGGCATCAGGTATCTCTTCCTAGTCAACCAGTCCGCTGATAGATTTATTTTGTTAAACTACTAACTTCTAAATTGAAAGGACAGGGTGATTTACCGTAAAAAAATCTAATAATATGCTCATTGTATTAATCTATGTGTGTATTCAGTTATGGTTTTAATCTTTCCTCAGACATTCTGTAATCCTATGTTTCAGGATGAAGTTAATGCCATTAAATGGGATCCTACAGGTTCTTTGCTGGCTTCCTGCTCCGATGATCATACTGCAAAAGTAATCAACAGAAAACTATCACTTTGGTTCACTTGGTATTTATATAAAACATAGATACATCAGTGAAGTGCAGATATACATTTTATTTTAAAAGAATTTATTATAATGGTATAATATAGATAATGGTTGTGATGAAAAAACTGGGAGTGGAACTGAGAAAAAATATTTATTAAATTTAGTTTTTTATAAAAATGTATAACAAGCATCTCTAGGAAATATGTCTTTTCTTTTTTTTTTTTTTTTTTTTTTTTTTTTTTTGGAAAAAAAACATGGTTAGAAATATTTTTTTGGATGGGTAAAAAAAACTGTCACTAATTATTAA
>Ga0099824_1004341_pt1 | contig 20430 bp, 8 predicted proteins | sample SiratrowhiteBW_FD_76837 | JGI IMG/M metagenome (GOLD analysis project Ga0099824, IMG submission 76837) | Root nodule microbial communities of legume samples collected from California, USA - Siratro white BW | ecosystem: Host-associated > Plants > Roots > Nodule | place: USA: California... | reverse complement strand
TATATATATATATATATATATATATATATATCATAGATTATACATCCATTTTCATATTTATGGGTGTGACAATATAAAATCATTGTAGCGACATTTACCTTTTATTCAATGTCATCACAAAATACACTTTTAAAATATTTATCCAAAGGATATATTAAACATTAAAAGTAAACCTGTATCAAATAAACGTAGCAGAATTTTTTTTTTATAAACTATTTCACTTATTTCTACCTTTTGTCCCATGTTTTGAAAATAGGTAATTTTAATTTTCATAAAGATTTTTTTTTTCACTGGCTTATTGGCCATGTGTGGAGAAGTGGGCCTTATCACAGGAAAAAGAAGAGAGATGTACAGCAGTATGTATACAAGTTAAAATATGAAAATTGAAGTTGTGAAAAAAGGGAGATTAATATATGTGATAAATTGAGTTTGAGTGAAGATTACATCAGTTTCTTAAAATCTAAGAAAAACCTTACTTACTTGGCTAGACCTACTTTACTAATTCAATGTGTGGTAAAATTAAAACTCTGTTGTAGTTTGAGTTGGAAAAAGCTAGGGATAAATTTTGTTTTACTTTTTCTGTACCTATTTGACAAGTTGAAATTGAACCATGACGACAAAGAATACATTATCTTTAGACTTAAGAAAAAAAGTTTGGTTAACTATAGACAAAATGTAAAAAAAGATAATAAAAGTATTAATCAGTAAAAATTACCTAACTAATTTTTATTTCCTCTCGAGTCTCTTAATTTCTCTTAAAATATCTCTTATCAAATAAAACCATTTTATCATCATAATTTATGTAATCAATAGTGTCTTTGAAAAGAAACGTGAATTCAAAACACAAATTAAATTTTTCTTTAGCAAACTGATTTTGAATATTTTAAATAAGGTTTTAAATTTAAGTTAACAGCAACATTGATAAATGCCTTATTAAAAAATATTTTTAATATGTTTATTCGTACTTATTTTGTCTACCATATAAAACTAATGCATCTAAACATCTTAAATCATATTAATATATATTTATTTATTTTAACTTTTCCTTTTTAACATTTCACATCCACACATGATGCAATATTCGGTGGTGTAGCCTTGAGAAGGAAGCATAAAATGATTAGGTGGTTGTGACACAGTGCTTCTGCAGCTTGTGGTGTGTGCACGTCGTCATCACCGGAAATTGTTAGAAGATGGTAGAATACTATGTGAGTTCGTTGCTTTTGCTCTGTCTCTTCTCATTTTCTGCAGTCGTTCTAGCTTCTCCGCCATGCCCCCTTACTGGTTAGTGCTTATGCTCATTCTTTCCATCCTCTTTTTCACATTTCCCTTTTCTCCCTTTAAGCTTACATCCATGTTTTTTCTTCTCCTCTTTAACGGTCTATTAGCTTTGTAATTGTTATTTTTTTGGATTCTCACTTATGTTCCTTCTCACCAAACACTTCATCCCGCATAAATATGATGCTCTAGGTTGCTCACTATGCTTTGCGCAGTGTGTGTTCGACGATTTGTCTTCGCATCACGACTAACTCGTGCTTGCTATACTAGTTCAATCTAATTTGATTCTTCTTTGCTTTGATTATTGACATTAGCATGCATTTCTAAGTTGGATTGTTGCAAATGGTTATCTGGAAAAGAAGTAAAATGAACATTTCCAATAAGCTAAAGCTAATTTTTTTAGAAACTATCTAATGTAATTTGAAATTTCTCCCAAAGTTGAGGCGCTTAAACTAAAATTGACTTATAGAAAAGTTCTATTCATTTTACATTCTTAATTTTTTCCTATGAGTACATATGAGGAAATTAATCCAGGTAGTCTAAGCTAATATCATAATATGACATGTACATGACTTCATTTTTTATTTATTTACCGAGATGTTTGTTTTGGATATCAAATGATGATTACTCTCTCGCGTGCCGCTTTTTTTAATGAGAAAAAGTCTTTGTCAGATATGATAAAGTGTTACCAGTGTTGCCTTTTACTCAATTAAAATTTTCTGGGTTCATTTTTTAAATCAACAAATATACAGGGTTACCACTGGTGAGAAATATCAGCGAGATTCCTCAGGATAACTATGGTAGGCCGGGACTCTCTCACATGACTGTTGTAGGTTCATTATTGCATGGAATGAAGGAGGTATCCAACATAATTTTATTTGATGTAATATATCATATGACAATCGTGAAATGATGTTATTACTAACATATTATATTAAGAAAAATTATGCCAAATTGTATTGAATGATAGGCATCAAGTAGTAAATGTGAAGAAGGGAGTTAACTGAAGGAGCAACTGACTATTGCTGTTTGTTTATTGAAACAATAGATTTGTCATTGATCTATGGGCTCTTCTGATAAACTTTTCCAGAAGGACTTTTTAGAGACAAAAATAAGAAGAAAAAATGAAATGAGTTTTTTTATAAGTTAAAATAAATTATGCATAAGCTATTTGTAGAAGCTCTTTTACATAACTTCTTTAAATTATAATTTTTAATTTGTACATTAGTTAATTTTAGCTCATGGAAAATTTTATTTTATTCCTTATTTCTCTCTCCTAGAAATCCCTTTGAAGAAACTTGTCCAAACAGACTCAGGTTTATTATTCTTTTTTTTTTTAACTTAAGAAAAACTTAACTTTTACTAGGACAATTCATTGTCCAAAACTGCTCACGCTTTGGGTATTGAATCCTCTTGGCAGTCATCTGTGTGGTCTATGATCTTCAAAATGCTTGTGTATTATCATATTTCCAAACTTTCCTGGAACAGGTTGAAGTATGGCTTCAAACATTTTCACCTGGAACATACACCCCAATTCATAGGCATTCCTGTGAAGAGGTTTTTATTGTTCTCAAAGGGAGTGGCACTCTTTATCTTGCATCAGATTCACATGGAAAATACCCTGGAAAGCCACAGGAGCACTTTATCTTTGCAAATAGCACATTTCATATTCCTGTTAATGATGTTCATCAGGTAAACCATTTTAAGCAACGATGAGATGTCTCCAATTTAATTTGATTTTGGAAAAAAGGTTTAGAACTATAAACATTCTTGTGAATAATATCTTCAGGACAGTCATACGCATTAGAATGTTAAGTGCCAACTTTTCTAAATTTTACGGGTTGTTGATCACTTGATCTAAAGAATTGTTACATTTGCATTAAGCAACGAGTATGTTTGTAACAGATCAAAATATTGATAAAGGGAAAGATAAGATGTCATGGATACTTTTTGTAATTTGGGTAATGACAACCTGGCAAATTGACAGTTATGCTTGTTAGGGAGCATCATGTTGTAAGAACTTTAAACTTTTACTTGAGAAAATATAGCAGGCTGGCATGTAGAGCTAGCCTTTCCTTGTCAGTTCTAAACTGCAATGTGTGAGCCTGTTGAAAGAGTACTAGCTTTGGTTAGTTCTGTGTGCCATGTCAAATGATGTCCAAAAAAATGCAAGTGGGCGAATGAAGTAACTCTTGGGAGTTTGTTATAACTTCTTAGTTCCATCTCCATTGTTTATATTCTACTCTAACTCGTGTCAATGTGGTGGTGATATTTATTTAGTCAAGGTCTTCTGGTACCCTGTGGATTTTTAAATTACTAAAAGAATCTGTGTTGCAGCTTTGGAACACCAATGAGTACGAGGATTTACAAGTGCTTGTTGTAATATCTCGTCCACCTGTTAAATTGTATGCACTTCTTCTCTTACCAGTCACTCAATGTTTCATACTTTACTAACTCTTATCCTGGCTCTTCCGAACATGGCAAACTGCTGAAGCTCTTTATTTACTGTGATGAGTAAATGCATTCTTATTTCCAAGTAACTCGGTAGACGGTATCCCCCAAAATGCATATTCTACTTGGTTTTTCATTCTCTGCTGGTTATGTTGGTTTCTTCTCAAGAGTCTTAAATATGTTGATTGATTTTATTTAAAACAAAATTTAAGAAATCATACTAAATGGATAAACTGAAATCTGAATTGCAATTTTATGCTTAAACACGGCCCCATATATATTCTCGATTTTTCACAATGCAGTCGTATGATTTAGTAATGCAATTATGTGTGCCATTTTTTTATTTTTACTCTTAATAGCGCTCCTTTGGATATTTTTTTAACACGTCCCTATATGGGACAGTGATGCAATCTTTCCATCATTTCTCTTCTTATTACTCATTTTGAATGTTTTGGTTATTATGCTTAGGTTTACATACGAGGACTGGTCCATGCCTCACACTGCAGCGAAAATGAAATTCCCCTATTACTGGGATGAGGAATGTTATAAGGAATCTCCAAAAGACGAACTATGATTTGTAGTTAAGGTTTACACATTTTATTACTGGAGATTTTCTATGACTGAGTGTTTTCTTAGCAAGAAAGACGTTGAGTATCATTGGTATATAATAATTTGGCATGCTTCCAAATTTCTGAAACGTCTCATAAGAGCGAAAAATTTGTTTTAAAGACGAGTGAATGGTCGATTTGAGAACCATGCATAATTGAGCATCAATTTTCGACCAACGAGAAACCTCATTTTCAGGAACAGATGTTGTAAGATGATCAACGTAGCCTTGACTCTTAAGCCATAACCTAATATCTGAAGCCCAAGTATGATAATTTTTACCATCTAATTTGTTAATTGACAAATGAACATTGACGTAGTTAGTATAGTGATCCGGTATAGGAAAAGTAGAGGAGGCAGTAGAAGAGGGCGTTGGTAGTTGCAAAAGAATCCTCAAAAAAACGCAAAAATTCAAACGTGCTCCGATCAAGATAATGAGGACAGATCCAGAATGTTTGCAGGACGACGATAATCGCTGTCGAAAAAGTTGCCGGACGCGCTGCCACGCGCGGCGGCAGCGGTGACGGTGATCGAAACTAAAACGGTCACTGCGCGTAGGTGCTCATATTGCCGAGATTCCAAAGGCACAGTAATCGCCTGGATGAGGTGCTCCTGATGGTGGTGTCGCCGACCCAATCGGTGGTAGCGACAAAGGTTATGACAACGAGAACGGAGGCAATTGAATGAGACGGTGAACCCGAGAACGGAGGCAATTGAATGAGACGGTGAACAGTGGGTTCACCGGAAAAAAAATTAACCCTAACCCTAGGCTCTATATATCATATTAAAATAGAAAAATATGTATATGATTAATTTCCTTATGTAAAAATACACATAAAAGGATGTTTATTTATAAATAATAAAAATAACAAAAATAGTAACAAAATAACTGAAAACATGGACTAAACCCGTTATATTCAACAATTACCACAACATGGTTAGATGATTGTGCGACGTTTTTAACAGAGATGAAGGAAAACTTGCTAAATTATGAAGGAAGTTTTCATCTACCTTCCCCTTAAACATTGACTAGTCACTATAATCGAACAGTGTGGACTATACAATGTTGATTATAGTGTTTGTCTGAGAAAGTTTGTTCAGATGTTGCTGATTTATTACTGATCTTATTTTGGTAAATTTGAGCAGTAGTTGAGATGTTAAGTTCCTTTGTTGTTTGGATGAGGCTTTTCTTTTTTTTTCTAAATTTTTGGGTAAAAAATGATTACTTTTTTATGACCCTTTTTCCTAGTTTAGGTTGAGTTAGTACACTTTACTGTTAGAAGCGTTTGAGGAAGAGCAGGTGGATCACATGACTTACTGCCACGATTTATCTTTATTATTATTTGAGCTCCTCATAAGCCATTAACAAATTATTTTTTAGGTTTCATAGTTATTACAAATAGGTTAAAATCAAATCATAAAATAGTAAATTTTACATATTATTTATAATTCAAATGATACAATCATCCAATAAAATCGTAAAAACATATGAATTATAACTTTTTTATATTATTTATTACATCAAACATTTATCTTTTTATCAATGAAGTTTAGTTCAAATTTAATTTAAATGAAATCTAATAATATGATTAAAATATCTTGTATTTTCAACCTAAATTCAACAAAGAGTGTTTTATGGGACAATCTCTTCTTTTTCTTATGAAATCTAAAATGATGGTCATTTATCCAAATCATCAAAACAACATGATTTATTTAAAAGGTAAAACCTACAATATGTATCATCTTACGATTTATTAACTCTTTACAATTTAATATAATATTAATTTTAACTATTGTATCATCTTACTACATTAGATACCTTAATAATCAATATAATATATTAAAAAGTAAAATAAAATATTTGAAGAGTAGTGCTTTAAAAATTTCCTGTCTTAAATGCCCTATACAGTGCATTAGATTAATGAAAAATAAAATAATTAAAAAGTTAAAGTGTCTCTCTAATTTAGACAGGAAAATTAAACTGCGGCACGAATTTCTTCTTGTTATTATGTAAAATTTTAAAGGCTCAAAATTCAAACAAATATTATGAGACCAAAATTATTAAACAAGTAAATAAGGTACTTAATAATTATAACTATTCTTGATAATTATACAAATTTTATTTACTACATTAGGTACTTAATAATGAATATAATATATTAAAACTTAAAATAAAATATTTTAAAAGTAGTGTATATATACTGTCTTAAATGCCGAAATGGTAATTACAGATCATTAAATTAATAAAAATAAAATAATTAAAAAGCTTAAAGTGTCCCTTTAGTTTAGACAGGAAAAATAAATTGCGGCACAAATTTCTTCTTGTTATTATGTACATTTTTAAAGGCTTAAAATTCAAATAAATATTATGAGACCAAAATTATTAAACAAATAAATAAGGTAATCAAAAGTGAAATTAAATCTTTAGTTTATTTACACATTATTAAAGGTAAATTACATTTTTGTAGTCTTTAAATAAGACCGTATCTAACAAATCTGGAAAACACTAATAAATCATTTGATGAGACTAATGATTCTGTATGTGAGTTACTAAATAGTGATGATACTCAAATTGGCGTCATAACTATAATATAAATACTTCTATATTAAATTTGACAAAATATCAAATGACAATTATTTCTCATGATTGTTGTCATCATGTGTTGAATGAATAAAACATGGGCAATTACTCCTGTCCATTTCATTTCTTATGTACGTACATTTTGGCCTACCAGGATTACCACCAATTACGATGAAATTGACAAATAAATGGACCACTTTTTGGAAAAATATTATATTAAAAACCCTTGTCCAAAATTATGCTTCAATCACCACCAACTCAAGATCAATGTTTCACGTTGCTAAATGTACAACCCTAAGTATCATCATATATTTTGGCGAAGAGGAAAATTCTCATGCAAATCACCTATTTTTGTTAATGGGTTCATTCATTGTTAATATTCGTTGTTAATGACATTAGTTACAAATTTATTTTAATTCTAATTTTATGAGTAGCACTGGTTAAAAGTTCAAATTAGAAAACATTAATTTTATTAAAATAGCATATAGTGCTTTCTCACAATAAACTATAACAAAAGCAATTGATCCATTAATAATAATTTTAAAAAGATCATAAAATCAATTAACTTATCCATTTTTAAAAGTTTGTTTAGTTAAGTAAGAAAGGTGGCTTGTAGGATAAAGCATAAGCATCGAAATCAAAGAGAACAAAAAATATGGTTCCTTCAAAATAGAAGTGAAACATGTAAGGGATTAAAGAAAAACCATTTTACAATAGAAAAGTCTCAAATAAACCCACAAAAGAATGCTAAAGCAGACAATATTTTGAGTAGAAAAGATTTAGGGACAGCACCAAAATGCAACAAAATATCCGAACAATGGCTAAAGAAGGGATTTATATTACCTCATTCTCCGAGGATTGTTCTCTTCCCTACAATCCCACCAACCATTCATTCAAAGAAAAAAAGTTCGATAAAGAACATGGCTCCAACACTTTCACCTCCTTTGCCACCTTGACTTTCACACCACAACATTATAGGACAGGAGGATATGGCCACAGGGAACCCTTCGCCTCTTCCCTCCCCATTCCACCTCCTGTCTTTCCTACTCCTCCTCTCCCTCCTCCGCCATGTCGCCGCCACCAACAACATTCAACTCGGAGTCGTGCGAAAACCGGTCTCCGATTTCCCCATCTTCCGAGAGGCCCCTGCATTCCGCAACGGAAACTCATGCCACAAAGAGATAATCCACATTTCCATGACCTTGGACTCCAATTACATCAGAGGCACCATGGCCGCGGTCCTCTCCATTCTCCAGCACTCCACGTGCCCAGAAAACGTTGAGTTCCATTTCCTCTGGGCAAGGTTCGAGCCCCGAGTCTTCACCACCATCAGGGCCACCTTCCCTTACCTCAAGTTCAAAATTTACCGCTTCGAAACCAATAGGGTACGCGGCAAAATCTCCAAATCCATTCGCCAAGCCCTCGACCAGCCTCTCAACTACGCACGAATATACCTCTCCGACATTCTCCCAGGTAGGGTTACTTTAGGTTGTCGTTTCCATAATAACTAACCATGTTTTTCAAAAACAACAAATCAATTTATAAGCAATTATACTGTCAAAACTGTTCGTGAAAAATAGATCGGTATTCGATATTTTACGTAAAAACTGGTTAGATTATTGCAAGTGACATTAGTCTAACCTAATTCATTTGTGTTTTTCTTATTTTGATAAAATAATAATTTGATATTATGAGGAGTCTAACTTGCAGGTTACGTGAAACGGGTGATATACCTGGACTCTGATATCGTGGTTGTGGATGACATTGCAAAGCTGTGGAAGGTTGACTTGGAGGGGAAGGTACTGGCGGCGCCGGAGTATTGCCAAGCGAATTTCATGGTTTATTTCACGGATTTGTTCTGGAGCGACAAGGAGTTGAACGGGACGTTCGAGGGGAGGAAGCCGTGCTATTTCAACACGGGGGTGATGGTGATGGACGTGGAGAAATGGAGGGAGGGGAAGTACATGGAGAAGGTGGAGGGGTGGATGGCGGTGCAGAAGCAGAAGAGGATCTACCACTTGGGGTCTTTGCCTCCTTTTCTGCTGGTTCTGGCTGGGGAGTTGAAGAGTGTGGACCATAGGTGGAACCAGCATGGGTTGGGAGGGGATAACCTTGAAGGGAGGTGTAGGAGTCTGCATCCTGGGCCTATCAGTTTGCTGCATTGGAGTGGGAAGGGGAAGCCATGGCTGAGATTGGACTCCAGAAGGCCTTGCTCCGTTGATCATCTCTGGGCACCCTACGATCTCTATCGTCCCAATACTCATGCTTTGGAGGAATGAACATGATTAAGGTTGTTGGGGGAAAGAGGAGGTGGAGAAATTATTAGTTTGGATCAGTTTTCATGCTCTTGCATCATAACATGATCATTTCTTTAGGTGAGGGAAGGGGGGAAAATAAAAAATCCAAGTGAGGGAGGGTTAATCAGAAGGGAGGAAGAAATTAAAACAACAGGTAAAGTGCCAATAACCATTTGCAAGAAGTTCTTTTTTGTTGCAGTTTGATTATGGACTGATAATACAGTGCGTTTTTGCAGTTTGGTGTGGAAGAAAAAGGGAAGAGAATGCAAGGGATATGATGATCCAGAAAGCAAGAACGATGAGTATATATACTTGTTGGAGCTGGAGATTATATTTGTGTCCATGATTAAGATATTTATTAATTTTAATTATCTGTTTAATATCTTGATAGAATTTGTACATTTTTTTCCCCCAGCTCAACTGCTGCTAGAAAGCATTTGCCGTTTCATTCACATTTTTGACTGGATGTGCACGTAGCTAGTGTTTTTGTTTAGTAGTCATCTCATAAAATATTCACGCAAATTCACAAGTTCGATCCTAACACGAATCCATAGTGCTTGATCGTTGACAAGTTTGAATTTGGAGTGAAATAATTCTTGTCTAAATTTTTAATGTTGATGCCCTAATATTGCTAAAATTAGTTTAAAATTCCAGTGCTTCTCGTTATGTTTTTAGTGCTGTGAATTATCTGTTATGTTTGTTTCAAACGTTATTACAAATAAAATAAAAAAGGATTTATATAATCAATATAATTTAGATTATTTTCTCATTCGTTTTATTTTTTCCATTTCCTTTTACCTTATTTTTCGTGTTTTTATTACAATTTCTATTTTTTATTTTTACTTATATTCCACTATATATAAATATTTAAAAATTAGATAAAAAAAGTAAATATGTATAGTAATTATAACGAAAGAACAGTTAATATTAATTTAAACAAAAATTGATTACATTCTATTCTGTCACATTTAATTATATTGTTAATATAAACAAATTTATATCGTAGTATGTGTTAGACATCCAAACATGCCCTTCAACTAACATGTTTACCATCCCCTAAAACAAAGTCATAGAGCATGGGAGACAGTTTCTATGTCACTCGTTTCCCTCTCTTATCTTCCTCTCTTACATAAAAGGTAAGATATGTTGAAATCTAAAATAATTTCATAATTGTAATCTTTTAATTAGAAGAATAATTGTGGGATTTTCTCTTCTCTCAAATATACTGTCATAAATTTTTATTGTAACAAAAATTATTTATCACTGATTATCAAGTAATAATTGTCAATATATAATTTTTTTTTACATAGAATTGAAACAATGTACAAAAAGAACTTTTACAAATGGAATCTATTTTCAAAATTTCATAGACTATAGAAATTAAAATTTGAACCCAACCTTAACATACGCAAAAATTTCAAATTTTAAGGAAGCAAAAATGTGTTGGATTAGTATCCAAACACAGCCTTAACATATGTAAAAAAGAATGATATTTGTTGAATTAGATAAATAAAGAAATAATGAATATTAGAATTGTATTTTGGCTTGTTCTTCTAGATCTTAGAAGTCCAAAACAATATACATAGGCTTCAAAAGTACTTTTTCCAAACTAGAATGATAAATTAGTTATACTTCTAATTCTTACTTACTGATCACTCCGTCACCGTTCTCTCCACTCCCGAATGAATTTCTTCAAGTCCGTTTTCCTGGATGAACCGGATCCTCCGCGGCCCGAATCCGGATCGAGCAATGAGCCGCGAGACCAGGACCCGGATCCCGACTCCCCGCCCCGATCGAGCACCGCCGATTCCGGAGGCGGTATCGGCGACGCTTGGAATTTCGGCGGCTTCATGAGAACCCTAACATCCAAATCGGAATCTATAATCGAGACCTACCGTCGCGATCTGCAGGAATTCAGCACCGGTTTGAAGAAGGAAATTGAGGTGGCGCAGGGCTCTCTCGGAACCGTGGGTCACGTTATAGACGAGTTCGGAAACACCGTCGTCAAAGGAACGGCTCAGATCATATCTCAAGGTAAGGACGCCATCCTCGCTGTCGATCTCGATTCTGATTCTGATAATAATAGTGCCAATAGGAAGAGCCTGGATTTGATGCGGTATAGTAGATTCGACGCTCAGGTTCGTGCGATTCAGGGAGACGTTAGCACTTACACCGAGGAGCCCGAGGATTTGAGTGAGTTCAATGAATGGAAATTAGGGTTTTTGTTGGAGGGGAAAAGTGATGAAATGGAGGGGCTTTTCAGAGAGAATGATACTATGGAGAGTGTTTACAAAAGAATTGTTCCGAGCAGTGTGGATCACGAAACTTTCTGGTATAGGTATTACTATAAGGTTTATAAGCTCAAGAAAGCTGAAGACCTTAGGGCTAGGCTTGTAAGTGGAATTTCTGGGGAAGATGAGGATTTGAGTTGGGAAGTTGAAGATGATAATGATGATGAGGATAGAGGTGACGCCAAACCTGTGGTTATGAATAAAGAGGTTGGTGGGGGCAGTGTGGATACCCAGTTACATGTTGGGGGTGATGAAGGGGGAACGAAGAAATTGGATGTGGAAGAAGAGTCTAAAGTAGAAAAGAGAGAGAATTTATTGCAAAGTGAGGAAGTTGGCAACAAGATAGAAAAGTCTGTTGAGGAACCACATATTGTGAAATCGGAAATTGATGAGATTGGTGGTGTTGACGAGGCATCAAAAGTGGATGTTGGTGTGAGCAAGAATGATTCTGCAGCTGAAACTGATGAGAAGGTGAAGGAAAGGGAGGGCGGTGATGAGAAATCTTCCAGTAAAAATAATGACTCCTCAGTGGTTGAAATTAAGCCCACGGCAAATGATGAGGGGGACGAGGAGGACCTTGGGTGGGATGATATTGAGGATCTTAGCAGTATTGATGTGAAGGAAACATCGCATAGTGGTGGCACAAGTAAAGTTGATTTGCGGAAGAGACTTAGTGCCGCAGAAGAAGAGGAAGATTTGAGTTGGGACATTGAAGATGATGATGATGAGCCAGCCAAGGTTTAAATGTTTGATGCAATGGAAGTGTATGGTGTAAGTGTCATATTTTCACGTAAAGAAATTTATCAGTGTTATTATTATACGTCTTAGAAACCGGGATGGAGATTGTATTGTTATCTGTTCTGTCCCTGAAAAGCATGAATTGTAACTGTTTCTTTGATTGTTTCTTATTTTGGTTATTCATCAATATATGGTGACTATTGTCAGCAAGACACATTTCCTATCCCTTGTTTAAGTCTGCCTCGGCCTTTTATTTGACAACTTATTATAGCATGACCAGTAATATATTTCTTTACGAAATTGGGTTATGCTCACTTTATCTGGAAACATGATTAATAATCAAATCAAAAGGGAGTAAAAGTTCTTTAAAAATCAAGAACGACTAAAATCAAATTAGAAAAAGGCAGACATGGAGTACATCGTACACAGACACTCCAAAACTAAAAAAATCCTTGTCAAGTACTTTTCAAATTGGACTGCTGTAAGAAATGGCTAGCATTCAAAATGTGTTCACAGTTTCATGCATTAACCACAGATTTCATAAATTTTAGCAAATTTAGAAATAGACATAAACTGAAGTCAACAATTCACATTAGTATGAATTATTACAGAACAGTAGAAGGCAATAAGGCAGGAGCTGCATAGCACCAAAGGGATATCCTGGAAATGTGAAATAAAACCTTAAGTCTATTATATTAGAACTTCAACTTCTGTACAAAAGTTTGTTATAAATACCATTGCATGAATATGAATAATATAAATCATTGAAGATGTTTGCATGAATAATATAAATCATCAAAAATGTTGGGCTGAAAATGTGTCAAGCGTCGTTTACTTGTCTAACCAACCGGTAAAAGAAATTTGCAATCCACAAATAACAACAACAGCAAGTAGATGATCTTTAACTAAGCATGCAGGAGGCAAATTGATTTTTCTCAAAAGATAATTAACTTAGAATATCATTCTTACAAAATGCTACCCTCAGATGTAATTCACACTCTTCAAATTTGAAAGGCTTTTAAGTACTCTACTAAAGCTCTTGCTCTGATTGGCTGACATAGAAAAACCGTTTTGAACATTACTAGATTCTAATCTATCCAAAGGGAAAAGAGTGAAAAGAAAAAGAACCAAACTGCTCTTGCAGCACTTGGGGTGGGCCGTGTTTTTACAACAAGATAAAATGCTCCATATTGTAGGGCAAATAGTTGAGTCGTGGAAACCACCTTTCTTGATTCACATCTCTTCAAATCCAAGGCTGCTTGAGAACTAAATTTGTCCTTATCCTTCAACACAAATGTTTGGTTTGGAAGTGGACTCTCCCACTTGTGATTCAACTGGAGAAGGTAATGTGAGAAGCCTCCCTTTTTGGGCTCGTGGGGGGAGATGCTTGGCAGGTTTTCTAGATGGCACATTCCATGGTAAAAACACCCCAGTTCCACCACCAGCAAGTTTGCGGGGGTTCAATGCCACCTGACGCATGGGAGTTAGCATCACCATTGGACCGCGAAGCACTCCCCATTTTGGCATCATGTCCATACCCTCATAACTATTTAGAGCACCATTTGGCAAAGCATATGGACTAGCAATGCCAGGTTGCCACAGAGTCATAGCACTTGTCATGGCAGGAGTTGGTGACTGAGATTGATTGGAATCTGGCCTCACTCTGAAGAAGGTGATGCTGACCCTTCTGTTCGGGGATGGACACATTACGTGCCTTGCCATGTCAGCACTGTTTCCTCTCATCACTAGAAGAGACCTGCAAAATTAAAGGTGTTTAGTCCAAGTCATTCCATGTTGTTACTCAGTTTAAAAGACATTATTGTGTATGATAAGCTCAAAGTCTTTGCACAAGACAACACCCTGCAATTTTTTTTTTAACATAAAACAAAGAAAAATGGAAAAGTACATTTTATAGTGATACTTATAATAATAATAATAATAATAATAATAATAGAACAAAGGGATTGAAGTCTTTCCTCTGTGTCAATCCTATGAGCAAATCTGGATACATGCCTACTTGGACGATGGAATCAAATATTAAAACAATAACAAAAAGCCTTATCTTGTTGGTGAAGTATGAAACTGAATTCTAACAACTAAAATGACAGAATTTATGAACTAACTTCCGAATGTTACAATCATACCTCGTATTCTCAAAAAAATAAAATAATTCAGCTGCTAATCAACATTTAATTAATGCTCTATGTTTGAACTTAGAACATGAGACTAGTTTGTCATGAAGTTACAATCTACTGCACAATGCAAATTTACACTTTAATACACTATATAATTACTACCCAAGTGACAAAGTAAGTAAACTTAAACTTTCCACTGTTAGATTGGACCCTTCTGTTGTGACCCTTTTGACAGCACTGAGAATTTACACAGGTGTCAGTTCAACCACAATCTACCAATTGATATTTCTAGGATACAAACAATCTATTTTTTGTCATTTCTTTGATTGTCTGCAAGTTTGTTTGTTACTCAAGAACAAGTAAAAAGCTGACAATGTTCTGTTATGTGCCTAGATGTGCACCCTAATAAGATTAGTTCTAGATGCTCCTGTTTTAATTGTACCTCGTAGTATACCTACCTATATGTATATATATTTTTGGTACATCTTGTATCTTTTCAATATATTATTTTCTTTGCCCACAAAAAGAAAATAAAATCAGAGATGCAATCTAACCCAATTGTGAGTATGATATGCATATACAGTTGCATCCTCTAAAAAATTGGCACTTCACCTTTTTCACTTACATTCTGTCCTATAAATGTTGAAGGTACTTCTTCCATTGTATCCAGCATTGTGACTAGAATCCTAATTAATAAATGGAAGATAGGACTGCAAAGAGTATAAGTTCTTTAATATGTACCCCTGCTTCAATGAGAGCATGAGAGGTCCCTTGTAGTTTCCATCATTTTCACTCATAAGGATACGTCCAAAAGCCATAGTTGATTCAGAGAGAAGAAGAGTGGACACAGGTTGATCCAGATGCGGTGGCTTGAGGAATGGTTGAGAAAACTCCCCCTAAAAATTATAATAATTACATAGATATTTGTGAGGAATGGTTGAGAAAATTCCCCCTAAAAATTATAATTACATAGATATTTGTGAGACTGTTATTCCATTTCCATTGCTCAGTGTAAATTATTATAGTACTTACTTGACTAAGTAGAATTTAAGAGGAGTAAGTGGAAAAGTATGCAATGTCTACCTCTTCAAAAAAGTTGATGATACAACCATTTGGTCTTTTGTACTCGGGAAGTAATTGCCACTGAATGAGATGATCAATAACACCTTGGAGAAGTGCAGGAATTGGCTCTATATTGCCTTTAAACAAAAGTAAAAAATGTAAAACATAATTAAAAGAGAATCACCAAATTCCGTTATGAAATATCAGAAATCTTAAAGAACCAAATTGAAATGGTAAAATAAAGCAGTTGTATGTAATCACTATTTCTTTAATAATCTTACTTTTTGCGTCCTCTTTTATCTGTCCAAATATTGGAACACCCAGCTGAATCAGTTCTCTCTTGTTTCCCTTCATCTGCTTGTTGAATAATATAAAAGTTTCACCTACATGCATACATGAAGGTTCGGTTAGTATTTTTAAGAATGCAGACAACAAGAATAGTTTGCATTAGACATTATCTATGTTTAATCATGTCATGTGATATTGAGGACAACAAAAAGTAAAAGAGAAACAAGAAAAAAGATACATATATTAGTCATAACAAAATGTCACAAGAGACAAATTAGGATTGTCAAAACAAACATTATAACATCAATAAACGTCATGACTTATAACAAAAAGAAAATAGACAAGAATACACTAACACACTCAGAGATCAATGGCAGTTTACCAGACAGTTCCCCATTTTGGCCAGCAGCATGGATCTCATTCACAAAGTCTGTCAGCTTGCACAGTTCTGAATCTGTGAAAACGTCTTCATATAACTTCAATCCTTTTACTACGTTCACCTGCCAATATCAATCAGCTCTTTAATCAGCTTCTTTTATTTAATTAAAACGAATGTGCTTTTAGTTTTTGACATATAGAACTTGCCATATGTCCCTTGACAGACTCTTTTGCTGAGAAACCTTTAGTCAACTTAAACTGGGAAGAACGTCCTTCACAATCTTCATGATTGGAACATATATTAACGTTCATGGGACTAGCCTGCATTTCTTGAGATCCTATACATGAAACAAAAAACAAAATTCCATGCAAATTTCAATGTTCAGAAAAGGACAAAATTGTTTCCATCCGAAGCATTAATACAGTTGACAACACTGAATGCACAGGTCACATTTTCCCAGATAACTTAAATGAATGATCAATCTTTGATTCCAGGCTCTGCATACTATTTCACCACTTGCGCTTCTACTCTGTTGTCGTTTTATTAGTATGATTTAGTCAACTCTAGAAACATTTATAGAGAAATATCACTCGAATTTCACGAAGCAACACCTGTCAAGAAACATTTGTCGTCTTCTAACAAATTAGTCTTCTAACAAATTGGCTATTCGTTGGCATCCACCACCAATGTGAGACCACTATCACATTACATATATAGTGCCAAAAAAGGCAGGTCCCTGCAAGCATTAATAACATGACTATTTTCTAAATAAATACAACCCACCCACTCAACATATTCTCTTTTTTCAGCTCAAGCAATTTTCTTCAACCAAACTTTTTATCGTATGATATTTTCACATCATTTTTTTTTTTTTATTGATGTACATAACTCATGTTTAGAATTATGATCAGACATATACTACATATACTATCCCATGACTAGAATATGGTTGACCCACAAACTCGGACAGGTCACAACTCAAAAAGGCGATGGATGGGTACCCAATATGCCAAATTGATATTCATACCCACCCGATACACAAGAGTGAGTGACGTCAAATACACGCCATCATCATGGCCCCGCTGCCTGTAATAAAAATCATTGCACACAGTTCTAGATCTGTGCTTCCAATTCCAACCTTAAACCCAGTGTGCCATTTAATAGTATTTGTCACTCCCCAAACTAACAGTTACACCCAACCCTTTCTCATCACTCCTGGTTGTCAAAACTCTAAACCCCATTTAAGTAATGCGGAAATTATCAGCCACATGCCCTGTGTGTCTAACTACTTTCCATTACTTTAGTACCGTTGTCCCTGTTCCTTTTTTACTCAAAAAATATTTAATAGTACAAAACAAAATCTTAACTTAGGTTTTCCTTGCTTCAAAATTAAGCAGGTAAGGGTTAAACCTACTATTGGGCAACCCAAATTTGACCATCACAAATTCAAACAGTAAAACAAATTCCCACATGGAATTTGTGGATGCATACTATCATCTGACCACACAGATACAATTTCCTCCACTGAAACTGGAACCATGAAAAAGAACAACAATAAAAAATTGTTCTTTTTCAAGAGAAACAGATAAAGTTTCATGCTTTAACCCAGTCCAAGAGACTCTGGAAAAAAATTTCAACTTTTGTCAGTAATTAATAAATGATCCTCAAAACTTTTCAATTTACCATCCATAATTAACACCTAATCCCCAAAACTTTTTAATTTTCCATCAGTGATTAATAAATAATAGTCCAAAAGCTTCTTTCAATTTTGTTCAGATTCTGAAAGTTCCGCCCTTTGATTTTGAATGAAAGAAAAGTACATAAATCCTTGGAAAAGTTAGGAAAACACCACCCACTGTACATCTTGTGATGTTGATAAATTGAATTAAATTCCATTGATTTATAATGCAAGGAATTAAAAGAAAAAAAAAGTTTAATTATTTAATTTATTTACCCGCATCAGTAACCTCGCTCTCAGGGGACTCATACTCCTCGTGTTCATCAGCTGCACCATTTCCGACGACACTCTCCGGCGACGTCGTTTTCTCATCGGATTTGCGTTTGTCGTCGGCATCTTCGGTGTTGTGGTTTCTTTCAGAGAGTCTGCGGAGCTCGAGGGTGATATCTGCGATGGAGTGGTACTTCTGCATCTGAAGCACAGGGATCCAGTTGAGCCTACGGTGGTGGATGGCTGCGAATACGGCATCATAGTCGTCGTGGGCGGAGGTAGCCAGGTGAGCGCAGAGAGCGTCGATGATGGCGTTGGCTGCGGCGAACTCGCCGCGGTACCAGGCGAGTATGGCATCCTTGGCGAATGAGTCGGAGATGAACATTGGGGGAGGGACCATGGTGGGTCGATCGGAGGGTGAGGTTGGGCCTGCCGCCATGGAATTGGGTCTCAAAGTTACCGGAGCCAATGGTGATGTTTTGGGCCCAAATGGAAGGAAAAGGAAGAAAAGGTTGAAGAAGAAGAAGATGAAGAAGAAGGTATGATGAAAGGGGTTTATGAATATGTATTGTTATGTGAATGTGAGTGACCTTATATACTCATCTTCTTATGTATGTAATGCATGTATGTGTAGTTATGTTATGAATCTCTCAACCCAACCCAAGCAAGCTCCCTTCTCCACTTAACGTGGCACCCTCTCACACCATTTCACGTGCCTCCTATTCTAATACAACAAAATTGACTTATATATACACCACCTAAATTCCTTCTTCATCATTGAAATGTACATAATTAAGGAATACAACTTTTATATTAATTACATGTAAATTATACATATTTTATTTTTTATATTCTTAAAATAAATCATATGCTTTAACTATACTAAATTATCAAATAGACATTTTAACCATTAATATCAAATACTACTACATGTGATAGTACTACTATGATAGTACAACTAACTTGTTTCAGGAATGCCTTCTGTATTTATAACATGGGTATTTATAATTATTAAATAATTTGAAATGTATTTAATGCGCTTTAAATTTCCTCTTCCTAATAGGATCCAATACTTTATGTAAAATATTGGTGTAACATCATTAGTTTTGGCATAGTTAACAATGTATATAACAAATCTTAATGTGTGTACTTTTAGTTACACTTTTTTTTAGAAGTGTTATTAAGTAAGTTGCATGCGATGAGAATAATGTTTGTTTAGTTTTTGTGAGCTATAGCAACTATGGCTAATTTGATAATAACATAAGGTAAAGTATTTTGTTTGAATGGTCGGAATGGCTAAATTCTGAATCACGTAAGAACTTTTTGAAAATTAATGTTAGTGAAAGCTTCTTTTGTTTTTATTTCTTTTGGCAAAAGTATGCTAAAAAAATGGTAGTTGGTCTTGGTCATGCTCCTTATATAAGCAAAAACAAATTGGTAAGTTGGTTTGCACAAACACAACTCCATTACTTAACAAAGCGCAAGATAAATGTTTCTGTTTCTACCATTAGTTCTTGTTTTATGTCATTCTCAACAGAACAGATGGGTAAATTTGGCATTTCCTCTTTGCGAATAAAAGAGATCGTTCTGGGGTGGCTGATCTTGCTGAATCTGTTCTGAACCAAAGTAAGCATAAATAATAACGAAAACTTTTTGGTTTAATGGTTCATTTTTGTAATTTTGTGAAGTAAAGTGTCAAATTCAACCGTCCTTTTCTTTCTCTATTCAATGAAAAGCGGACTGGGCTGCAAGTAAACCCTGTAGAAGTAGTACTTCAACTTTAACCTAATACATTTCTTAGGTTTCACATTCTTTCTAAAATTAACCTTTTTAGGTTAAAAATATATTTCAAAATGTGAAATAAATGCATTACGAACTGGATTTTACGGGTATTCCTCTCTGTATTTTATGTATTTATTAAGTAATATATCATTCATTTTCTTTTTTTTGTTCTTTTAAACGTGTTTATAGACACATTTGTCGCATAAATCTTGTATTAAATGCTGGTGAAAGTTAATACTTAAGTGTAAAAAACATATAAAGATGAGCACCACTCCCACCTTTTCTTTTTAACTATGTTTTTTAAAAGAATTAACACATTAATTACTATTTATCACCAATACCTTTTCAAGATCACATTAATTACTATTTAACAATCATATATTTATTATTTAATTTTTAAATAATGTAAACATCCTCTATTACGTAGGATGGATAGAGAAGGTGATAAACAAAAAATTATACAACTATTTTATTTAATATATATATATATATATATATATATATATATATATATATATATATATATATATATATATTTTTATAAAATATATTTTTAAATATATATATATATTTAATTATATATATAGTATGTATATA
>Ga0099824_1004340_pt1 | contig 20432 bp, 18 predicted proteins | sample SiratrowhiteBW_FD_76837 | JGI IMG/M metagenome (GOLD analysis project Ga0099824, IMG submission 76837) | Root nodule microbial communities of legume samples collected from California, USA - Siratro white BW | ecosystem: Host-associated > Plants > Roots > Nodule | place: USA: California... | reverse complement strand
CTATATATATATATATATATATATATATATATATATATATATATATATAGACTATTTTGTATATCCATTCATCACAACTATTCATATATCTTTTAGAGTGTCATTGTTTTACTTACCATTTGAGTGTTTTTAGAGTGACAACTTACAACTAATATAAAAATTAAAAAAAAAATAAAAATTGAATAACAAATTCATTAACTATTTTTAACCACCATCCAAACTAAAAATAACTATTTCAAATATTCAATTCAACGTCAAAACCATATATTTTATTATAATTCCATCTAATTTGAATTTAAAAAAACTTAATGTAATTAAAAAAATTCAACACCTCCAATTTAATATACAAATAGATAACTATAGTTAATTAGCTGCTCCTCATATTTTGAAGTAACTTATAAGGATAGTAAGTCGAAAATTCTATCAACTTCTAGTATGAACTGATGGAACTTCTAAAATTTTAATCTTATACAACCATCATCTTCTTTTAATCTACTATATTCTTCTAATTTTAAAAGTTGATAAAATCAATTATGATTTATCTTCCCCAAATTCCAAAAAAGCAATTTACATTTAAAAGAATACAACTTACCCGACTTAAGATTTTGATAAGAGTATTTTAATTTATCAACTATTACTGCTTAATGATATAGTATCTGTAAAATAAATACTAATCAATTGAAAATTCTGAAGAGATAAAATTTTTGATAAAATGAAAACAATTAGTGGTAAATTTATTAATAAAATATTTTATTCTTTGTTTACTTTAAAAAATCATATCTATGATATAATACAATCAGATATTACAGTGATTTATAATTAAAAATAATATAAAAATATTTTATACTCTCAATTTTCTAAATATTATTTTTCTTGCCTTTTTCATTGATTTTGATTATCGCCGTGGTGGTAATACTGTAACCAGATATCACTGGAAAAAGTGGCAGAATAAAAGATTTCAAGATTTGTTGTCAAAAAACTTTTCTTTAAGAAATAACTAAAAACTTGAATCATACGTGTCAGCAGGTAAAAGGATGAAGCACATGCGAGTGAACAGAAGAAAGGGTGAGATTATCAAATTGCAGCATCTCCTTGGGAAAGAAGATACAGCTTTGGGAGAGAGGAAGGACAAGACAGGGACAGGTCTCGTGGCGGTGTTGTAGTTTGTTCAATTACCTTAACAAACAACAAACACAAACCAAACCCAAACCTTAGATTTTTCAGTCTCTCTTCTCTTTACTATTTTCATTTCTTCGCACAGCACACATTCATTCATATTTCTCTGATGACTTGGTTATTTGTCACAACTTTAACTTTAGCACTCGCTTGCCCAATTAACTATTTCATCATCATATGTTAAAAAGCTCTCAACTTTAAAGCTAACCAAAAGGAAAAGCTCTCTAGGTAAGAATAAAGCAGCAGCTAAACTGATCTTCTGTATTGGGTTGCAATTAAAATGCCGAACCTCTCTCAGGTTCATCAGTGAATCATTGGCACCTTCCACGTGATCTTTGTCTCTGTACCAGGTAAAAATATATTTTTTAATTATTATTGTTGTTGTAATCTTTTGTCCAAGTAAGTGCTATCTTGGCCATGAATCATTAGTACTTTAAGTTTTGTTTTAAGTTTCGCTTTTTAGTTTCACTTTCGTCTTTGATGTACACCTTAATCAAGATCTGATCATTTGGGTTGCGGGCACGAAGATTATAATTCGTTCTCATTTGCCTCAGTTCCATTTCTTTGAACTGAACTGGAATTGGGTTAATTGATGAGTTATCTCGCCTTAAATTTTTTGCTGTAGCAGGTCGTTCATGTCATACAGGTTGTTCATAGTTTGGTGGTTAGGCATTTAGTTTAATACTGTTCTTCTGATTCTGCCACAGCATGTGAGTTTCATCTCTTGCTGAGGTCACTTTAATTGTCCTATGTTGGATGATGTTTTGTATAGGAGAAATTCCGAGTCTTGTGATAGCAACATTTTTGTGTTGTGGATCAATTATCTTCCACTTCCCTTGTGAAATTATATATACAATGGCTTACACTCTAATGCAATATGGAATCCAAGTTTTAGTTTATTTATAGTACTATATTCTGTAGTGCTATTCATTCAAGGCACGCTTATTCTCTATTTGGTATTCAATTTGGATTGATTATTATTTAAGGTTGTATTTTGTCTCTTTTCAGATAGATCTCGTGTGTTTCTAGTTAGCGAAAGTGGATCTAATTTAGTTTCAGTTGATATTTCCTCTTTGTTCAATGGTTGCTTTCTAGTCTCAAGTATCTTATAAATTACATATTTTATTGAACTATGACATTTTTTATGCAGAAAAAAAAAATGGCAGCTCTGGTCATTGCTGCAACAAGTGAGAAACTGGCTGAAACTGATTGGATGAAAAATATTGAAATCTGTGAATTAGTCGCTCATGATCAAAGGTACCCCACAAAGTTTTAGTTTCCTTATGTGACGTTCAAGATTTTTAAAAACGGCGATTGACTGTAACAGTCTCTGCAAAATCAAGTTTTTGGAGTGTCTGTTACTAATTGGTTCACAGTTGCAGCCACATCAACTTCTGCAATTTTGTAAATTATAGAGGATGTTGTTTCTTTTGCATTGATCATGGTACTTGTTCACTGCTACTCTTAGATGCACAAGCCTGATTGGCCTGTCATATGATTATGAAATCATAAATGTGCCCAGAGTAATCCTAGGCTACAAGTAATGTGGATGTTGTTGACCATCCTTTTTTTTTTCTCTGAATATTCAGGAAGGCTAGAGATGTCGTCAAAGCTATAAAGAAGAGGTTGGGTTACAAGAACCCTAATATTCAACTTTATGCAGTCTTGGTGAGTATAGCAACTCATGAATTTGCGTTTATAGTTTTTTGTGTGAATTTTCTAGATAGTTTTTACTACACGCACAACTTATATGAAGATAATTTGTTATGACATTTTTTCAGGTACCTGGCTATGCAATTTCCTCTTATTGAATATTTATATTACTTGGTTTCCTGTACTACAATTTAGTACTAACTCGTGTATCATCTGTTGATTTCCTAGTTGCTAGAAATGTTGATGAACAATATTGGAGATCATGTTCACCAGCAAGTGATTGATACAGGAATCATCCCTATTCTTGTAAAAATTGTGAAGAAAAAAGTGAGCTTTCTCCACAGACTATTGTTGTTTAGCAAAGTTATTTTTTCTTACTCCCTGTCTTTTTCTTTGCATACAGTCAGACTTGCCTGTAAGGGAGCGGATATTTCTGCTACTAGATGCCACACAAACATCCCTTGGTGGTGCTTCTGGAAAGTTTGCACAGTATTATAATGCATATTATGATTTGGTGGTAGGTAGAGATATGTGAAGTACAACCCTGAGATTTCCTTATGATTCTGATTTATATTATTTGATTAGTAAGTTGCAGCTAGACTACTGTCTTAGAAGATTATAAAAAGAAGTGAAGTAATTTAAGCATTATGGGTTTTAAAATGAGGTTTTGGTTTTTACTAGAAAGAATAGTTATGCTAAATTTGGTATGGTTGTCAATACTAGTTTATTATTTGGCAAAGCTAGAATTTTTTGTTTTTTTCCTTTTTACAGAGTGCTGGGGTGCAGTTTCCTGAAAGGAATCAAGTGACCCAATCAAATCATCCTCATCCACAGCCTAATGAGATTAACAATGTACCGAACACAGATCAGGCCCCAACTAGACATCAGCAAGCAGAGTCCCAAACTGTTGCTGAATCCAGGTGACTTATCTTCATCTTTGGTATACTTGTGGACAGATTCTTTAGAAATCCTTCTCTTACTAGAGATGCCTGGATGTACTGATCATTTTTATCAAATGAAACAATGAAAAGAATACATTTGATAATGTATTTTTCGTTAGATTCCTTTAAAAATAGTTTGTTGCTGTCATATTTTTGATCCAGCTAAGCACATCTCTTACTCTGCAATTGTGTTTTGCAGCATTATTCAAAAGGCTAGTAATGCGTTAGAAGTTTTAAAAGAAGTCCTTGATGCTATCAGTGCCCAACATCCTCAGGTGAGCCAAGGACCTGTCATCCTGAAAGCATATTTTGCCTTCTGGAATGTGACTTGTTCTTTATTTTGATCCGTGTATGAATTATCTTTGACACATCCTATCATGCTTGTGCAACTTTCAGTCAAAGTAATGGTCCTCACAAATTTGTTTTGCATGGAAGAGATTGACAACAAGGACAGAGTTTGAATGACTCAAGATAGTGATTGATGATGATAAACAGAGCTAGTATAGAAACATTAAGAAGTTCTTTTGTATAACAAATTCAAAAATTAGTGAGGCATATGCTGTCAATAGAAAGGAACTGGACAAATGACTATGATGTTCTTTAAATATATATTTTATTGTTTTTCTTGTGAAACAAATACCATACGTACATGAAATAATCACATTCCATCTTTAGCTGAAACTGTATTTTTTCTTTTCTAGGCGGCAAAAGATGAATTCACTCTTGACCTTGTTGAACAGTGTTCATTTCAGAAGCAAAGGGTAATGCATCTTGTGATGACTTCTCGGTGAGGATGCTTCAAAATCATCTTTCTGATAAAAATATATACAGTTTTTGTTTCTTATTTACACTTGAAATGTTAAGAGGATTGATTGTAATGCCTTTGTTTCTTCTGGTCCGTGGTATCTTAGAGATTTTGCCTTGTTACTTGGTCAATTTCAGTGATTCATATCCAATAGATTTTTGTTATTGAACTAAGAAAAACCTAGGTTTGAGTTTTTTCATATTGCTTCTTTTCTTTACTAGGGAAGAGGAATATTAGATGAACATGTTATTTACTTTTTCACATTGATATATTTAGGGAAAATTACAAACGAATAATTCTTAGGAATGTTTAAAAAATGAATCCACAAGGAGCTGTCATAAATCATTATTTTAATATAATCAATTGCTCGAATGGTTATTTGTTAACTGCTTTTTCTGGTTGTTTGTAGTGATGAGAGGATAGTTTCTCGAGCAATTGAATTAAACGAGCAACTCCAAAAAGTTCTTACAAGACATGATGCACTTCTTTCGGGCAGAGGCATGACAATAGCTAATCACTTGGAGTGTGAAGAAGCAGAAGAGGAAGAAGAACCAGAACAGTTATTCCGGAGGTAACTTGCATATTCTTGATCATGCTAAACTTATTCCCTTCTCATGAAGGAAGAAACAGTATCATGAATACTCATTTCATTTTTGTTTTATTTATTTTACCCAATGAATTTGATTCATTTTATTTCTTTAGTTTCTTTTCCCGTTAAGTGTTCATTAAGAAAAGAAAATTCAAACTGAACTAATAAATTTGGTATGAACAATGGATGGTAGATTACGCAAAGGAAAGGCTTGCGCTAGGCCTGAAGATGAAGAAAGAGAACCTGAGTTCCCTCACTTTGGTTTGCTTGAAGAGAGGCTCAATCGTCCATTAATAAGACCACTATCTTTGGAACCATCTCGAGAAGCTAATAATTGTTCTGCACCTGCTGTGATTCCTCCTCACATGGCAATTCCACCACCACCTTCAAAACACATTGAGAGGGAGAGATATTTTCAGGAAAATAAAAGGGATGGTGCTACTTTGGCGGGTCACTTGAGAGGCCTTTCCTTGCATAGTCACAATGGCAGCAGCTCTCACAGTGGAAGCTTTGATTTTAGTGATTGATCTCTTAACACAAAACACATCTTTTCTAACCTTCTATGGTATTGTTAGTGATTTCTGTTCTAGTCCTTTTTTTTTTTGTGTTGGAGTGAGATATGGAGGGTTATAACACAAGCATGCTTCAGTTTGTAAGAATGCATGTAATTAAGGAATTTCTGGGATCATGTGCCATGAGACCAGAGGTTTTGTAAATTCCAAGCCCTAGTGTGATAATGTTTTTTCTTTTCTAATCTCTAGGGAACTAAATATTTTCTTCTCTCAACTTACAAGCTCTTAATATATATTTTTCTTACACCAATTGTCACCTGATTGTAATTGTTTTTTATTTTTCTATTTTTCATGGAGATCTATAATATTTTTTGAATTTTGTTCTGTTATTTTAAATGTTATTAATTTGGTCTTCTTTTTAAGAAAAATAAGCCAATGCAGTTCCTTTTCACAACCAAGCAAACAAAATGTAAGTTAACAAATGAAGGTTTTACCAGGCTTTATAAACTTTCAACTGAACAGCACTAACATACGTGTCTATGAAGGAAATAATTGTTAATAAATTAATCATTAAACATATCAAAACTAGATTGATGATTTTCGATCTTTTAACTAAAAACATATTATCACATAGCTTAAAGAACCATGTGATACAAATAAGGCTTTCTTCCATAACTTGATATTTATTATTCATATATTTATTATTTGATAAAAATTCAATTCAATTTTATATTTATCCTTTATCTTTGTACACATTTCTTTATTTATTTTAAGAAATATCATATAGTTTTAACTTAGGATAAATATGAGAATTGATATATTGTAATTCATGAAAAATAATACTCACTATTAAAAAAATTATCACCACCATGATTTATATATTTAGTTTCTTGTTAATAGAAAAATGGATTAAGTGGGAAAATGTTGTGAATCCTTGTTGGAATGTCCATTTTTCAACTACATTTAACTCATTATCATGTAGCGTATAGAAAATGGGATTAAACGAATTGAATATATCTCCAAAAACATGTTCCGCATACTTGAGATTTATCATGGATAGAATTCTAGAAATACCACACATGTTCTGTGTTTTTTGGTAATAAAATTTGCTTTCTTCTTTAGCCTACAACATCATTGGGTATTAAGAGTGAGGGTTTGGAAGCTAAACGCACTAATTAAAATAGTCAGTGGTAAAAACAATGGTTGGGGCTTGTTGCTCATAACCCTTGCTTCTGCTTAGAGATTATAACACATATGTTATTAGTGAAATAAGACAGAAATGAATATTTTGTAACTGCAATATATGTTCTTTTTGTTTACAAGCCCGGAAATGCAAACCAAAATGGAGAATAGTTTACGCAAAACTCCCTTTTTCGTCGACAAAATAGTAAGACTTGTGAAGTCTCAAGAGCCCACAAGGAAATTGTGTGTAAAAAACTCTGCTTTAGATACATAGAAGAGGTACTATACAAACAACATCACTATATATTATTTTTCTCTTGTTTCCATCCACAAATAATGTCTCTAAACTACATTTGAGAGCTCCTGAGTGCAAGCCTTCCATTTTAAGGGGCATATGTGATGCTAATGGTATACGTATACAAGCAAAACTAAATTCCACTACCATGTAGGGTAGGTGAGGATTAACTCACCTAAACAAGGGCAATATTCCCCACTGGTGCAGAAATCCTTCACCTGTGGTGACTTCTAAAAACAACAGAAGAAGCACAGCCAACATAGCAGCTCTTCCATTCCAAGTTTCAGCACTTTTGGTCCATCCCCATTCCCACACAATCACTGGAGGTGGCAGCTCCCTACGTTGTGAGTCATATGCTGCCAATAACTCTTCTACGCTGCCTAGTGGAACCAAAGACTGCCAAAATCTTTCCATTAGATCACATCATACAAGTACAGCATCACTACACCTATTGCCTCAATTTCTATCAACAGTTTGCTGAAATGGAAATTCTGTAGATGTGCTTCTGTGACAACTCAACAGAGAACACATAATAAGATAATTCTTGCTACAATACAAAAATGATAATGGTACCTGTCGAGCTTCAAGGTTTGAAACTGCCATTGCACCAACATAAGGGAGACTCTCAATTACGGCATCTGCTAAATCTGAAATGAAGGTGGGTTCAGTTCCTAGAGCAGGAACACGGCCCCATTTTTCTATGCCAGAGTTTAGAGCCAATTCTTTGTACTCCACATCAATTTCTTCTAGAGTTTCAATATGCTCGCTGACAAAGCTGTGAATCAAACGATTTTAACAAAAGACTATGAGACAGTGACAAAGAGAAAGCTAAAGCAGCAACCACATAGACAGTAGTAAAAATAATGAAGGTTGGTGTCACCTAATTGGTACAGCCAGCAGACTTTTTACTCCCTTTTTCCCAAGTTCAACTATTGTCTCATCTGTATAGGGTTTTAACCATTCCACAGGTCCAACTCTACTCTGTAACAAGAATTATAGCCAATTGTTAGAAATTCGAAAAAGGATGTATCTAAAAGAAATAGCCAGGTTTGGCTGTGGAAGAGATTGGTACAGATTTATTGTTTGAGGTAAGTAATCTAGTCGACCTATTAACTCAGTTGAGGAATCTAGTTTTCACTCTTTGGCTAGAATGCCGTTTCCTAGTCTTCATCCAATTCCCCCAAGATCTTTTATCAAAGACATGTTAAGGTTCCCATTTTCAGTGTGCCATATTCCATATATGTGGATAAGCCCCAGTACTTGCGTTTTTTTCAGTTTTCCTTTTAACTATAAATCAATATCATGCAGTAATAATTTGGAAACACTAAACACGAATAATGAATAAAAAATAAGTAGTGACCTGATAAGCAAGGGTGTATGCATTAGTTATCTTTCTCTTTTCAAGCTCTTCCATGATTAAATCAACACATTCCTCCATCTCTGCCTTGTATGGATCACCAGCCTCTTCTACATAGGCAAGTGGCACCCCATGTGCACTAAAGAATATCATGACCTTCAACACGCATCAAATTAATTACTGTCAGCAACAAGTGTATAAAATGCAGCGACCGCCAAAAGCTCAAGGTGAGCTAAGCACAAGAAAAACTTCATCAACATTACAAAACGAAACAACAAGGATAACCGAAGTTGATGACAGAAAAATCTTGATAAAAAAGAAAAAATGTATAACACCCTTTCACATAGTAGATCATGTCACTCTCAACCGTCATCATTCACTAACCTATCCAGAAATATCTGATATGCTGACTACATAAATTATGCTATAAATATTCAAAGAAAAATGATGATGACAAGATAAAATTGTCTAGGACCAACACTCTTGTCTAAGTAACTTAAACATAAATAATGTTGTACCTTCTCAGGACAGTCAAAACCTTTCAGCTCTTTTTCAATTAAATTTGCCATGGCATTAATGTATCCTTCACGCTGGTACCATGAAGGAATTACGGTGTGCTGCATGTTAACTAGATATTCATCCTCTCTGAAGAACCAATACATAATTCATAACAAAACTGGATGTTAGATAATTTGAAGCATGTTGATGTGATCACAGTATATTTTTACAAAACTAATCACCTGAATATACTCTCTAAGAGTCGAAGACTTGAACCACTGGTTGAAATTGAAAATTGTGGATAAAGTGGAAGCACAACAAGCTTTGTAATTCCATCCCTTTTAATCTATATGGTATATATTATTTCAAAGGAAAAAATTAATTAAAATTGGATTGAAAATATATCAGATAGACAAATTATAAATGAAGCTATATTCATCACTTAGACAAATATTAGTTCACCTCTGGCTAATCGTATCATGTTTCCTCCACCCTGTTTCCTATATCTTCTCCCCAAAATGAGTAAATCTAGTTTTCAATAATTTATTTCGCGTATAATTTCTATACACAGTAGATTAAGGTACGGATCAGTTTGAAGGTAAAAGTTTATTCAAGAGGATAACCTGTTAGACTGCATATCTTTGATTATATAACATAGCAACCTTCAACTGTCCCAAAGAATACAAAAGTTATGCATTAAGAATGGCAATAATGTCTAGGAGTCTAAAGGTTAAACACTAGTTTATAAGACAAACCAAAATTGTTATTTTTAAAAGGGTTCTTATTTCACTTGAATGTAGCTTAGATAAATATACTAAATAAATAGAAATTTTTGGCTAATTATATACTCCCATTTTCTCAAAGCAACTTTAGATCTACTAATTTTACCCTCTCCACCATCTCCCTTTCTGCATATATTTTTTAGGCTAATTTTTCAGTGTGCTTTACAACAACAACATTAGTGTGTCTGCTAGAGTATAGTGAAAGGAGACCGCATTATTTCAAATTAGATAGTACCAGAATCAAAATTATGTTTTGAAATTATAATCATATATAAGGACGTCATGAACCAACTAGCAATTTGGGGTTTGATCACCTTGTACTGAAATTCAACTTTTCATTAGAACAATGAAGGTAACAAGATCAAACTCTAGAATATTATAGATCACTCGGCCATAAAGCCTCTAATACTATGTCATGAACCAACTATAGGTAAAAACTCGTGAATGGCTTTATGTAGCATACATAATTATCAGCCAAGAAATATCCTAATAAGCAGAAAGGCAGCGAATGCAAGTAAACGTATGCCACCAACTCATGTAGATTTTGTATTTTCAAATCAAACCAGTGAAAATGAATAGTTTCATTTATTTATAAACAACTAATCAGGGTATAGAAACTCATGAAAATAAGGAACTGTCGGTGCCATAATCTTAATAAATGCTATCCAATTTCTCAACATATTCAAAGAACGAGATGATCAAGTACCTGTTGAATAGCCTCTTCAGTGAATGGATGCCAATAACGCATACCAACATACACTTTGGCTGGGACATTTTTTGTCCAAAGAGATTTTCTCAACTCTTCAGCCTGTGTACAGAACCATTAAAAGAGAGCTAGAGCAATGAGAAAGGAACACTCCAAAAGAAAGCGTGTAATGGAGTGAATATGCTATGTATCCCAACACCTAACATCAGTATTAGAAAACATTCATGAAAAAATACTCCACTGTAAAATCTAATAAACATTTCAAAACTTAGCTTTTAATAGAAAAGGATTAATTAAAACAAATGAGTAGAGAACGTTAAATTCCCCATGGAAACAACTTTGGCTACAGAAAACAGTTCTAACTTCTTTGTTCAGAATAACTGTAATACAAAGAACCAAATCTTCTTTATAAGATGTGATTTTGTTTCACGTTCTAAAACAGGTACATGAATTTGGTGCCATATACAGAGCTCGGAACTCATGTTCATAGGCAATTGTTCAAGGATAACTTCAAATTTGACGCCCCCAATGCACTATCTAACAAGTTCAAAGTGAAATGTATGCAGTAATGTGTGGAAAAGAAGTTATTAGGACCTGTGCATCAGTTATACGTCTAAGAGGAGATCCACCCCCAATAGAAGCATAGCCTTCTTTGCTCTTTGGTGCTCTCAAAACAGATACAAATTTGGCCAATGGCTTCTGAAGAAAGCTAAATAACCTTGGTAGTCGTATAATATCCTACATAATTGTTCAGAAAATGTAACCAACCACAAAAAGTAAGAAACCAAAAGGTTTAAATAATCGATAAAAACAATTAGCTTAAAGGAATAGTGTGTTAAAGCTAGAGTATTACTGGGTCGGCAAAAAGGTTAAACAAAAAAGGCTGCACATCTTCAAGAGTCTCTGGACCTCCAAGGTTCAACAATAACACTCCAATTTTATCATCACCAATAAGAGGTGTATCAGAAAAATCTTGAACTGTTGGAGTTACTAAAGCTTCAACTGGCAACAAGCGCCTCTTTACTAACTGCTCAGAAACCAAGGGCTGTGTTTCAAACCATGCTGAAGTACTTTTGCTCACTACATAATTTTTCAAGGGATTATTAGAGTTAGAAGAAGCCTCCACATGGCCTCCAGAGCAGCGATACGTCTTTTGAGAGGTACGAATTGCCTGTGGCAACAACCTTTGAAAATAAAAAAATATTAAAATCATTGCAAAATTCTACATGTTTTTAAAGTACAGAATGCTTAGTTTGAAATAGAACTTCTATAGTAACAACAATTCAAAACTAATAAGAAATTTCGTTATAAAATTCAAAGGTAATCAACACTGACATAACCTCAGAGAACTGCCTATCAGACCATGGAATGCAACTTTCAAGCCTCATTGTATTATTAAGGAATGCTAACTTTCACGATCAACACATGAAAAGCCATCTTATACCAGCTACCACAACAAATCAGATTTTAGAATATGGTGTTTCAAGGTAAATAACTCCATCTTCAAATCCGACAAAAAGTTAGATGCTGAAAAATTCAAAACACAGAACTACAATCATGGCAAAGGGAACACTCACAGAGGAGACTTGAAATTACGAGAAGCATGAGTGAGGCATGGAGGAGGACGGTTATACGAGCAAGAAGAAGAGGAAGGCGGCGAAGGGGCATGAATTGGAGAATTCATAGCTTGATTGATCAATAAAAAACAGCACTTTCACTGCTTTCTTGTCTTTCTGTTTCTGCACAAATGCATGTTTGAACCCTTAGCAGCGAAACTCAAGGCTCTAAAAGAAACTACACCCATAAGTAATTTACGGAAAAGGAATAAACTTTACCAAATTCCCAGAAAACTGGAAGAGAAGGAGCAACCCCTAAGCAGAGGGTATACTGTGAATGAAGAAGACCATGCAAAGTTCCATTTTTTATTTTTTTTTATTTTTTTATATTTGCAATTGGACTGGTTTTTTGATACAAAGGTGGAGAATGTCATAAATGTTGAAGGGCCATTTCCATCTGAAATCTGAATACAGAGAGGGACCCTTGAGGATGAGAGTGATTGGTGAGATTGAGAAAAATCCACACCTCCTGTTCTTCTTCTTTTTTTTTTTTTGTTATTATCATCTCATCTCCCACAATTTTTACTGCCCACCATTTTCCTGGATTTATCCTTACATGGACAAGTATGCCTAAATGTTCATTCCACCAACTCATTCCTTGATTGGTATATATTTTCTGGCCTTACCTTATTAAATAATTTTTTATTTATCTGAGCTTGTCTTTATTTAAAATATTTTATTTTATAAATAAATTGATAAAAAATCTAAATGAAAAAAAAAGGGGAATTTCTGAATTATCCTCTTGGAAGCAAGTGTATTGCGCCCATCAGTTGTTTATGGTATATATATTTTTAGTTATTTATTTTCAGATCAGGGGTAGATTTTTTGCAGAAGATTAAGGATGGATAATAAGAAAGACGAGTTTAATATATATTATAATACATAATTTAGAAAACGAAATACACTTTTTTATACTTTCTTAAATTAGTACTATTTTATTCTCTCTTTTCTCGTTTTTAAAGTTGTATTTTTATATACTATATTTATAATTAACCAATAGCTTTTTAATTACTTTATCTTTATCTTCATCTCTATCTCTAAATTAAATTTCGTAAATTCTTTTTAAATATAAATAATTATGTTTTTAATTCATGAAATTTGGAATAATCCAATGAACGACTTAACTTGTTAAAGGTCAATGCAATTTGGGTTGTAATATACCAATAGGTTAAGAAAAAAAAAATATTTAACTCAAACTTAGATAAGAGACTCAAGGTCTTGGGAAAAAAAGACTTTTTTGTGTGTGTCTTGTAGCATATTAAGCTTAGAGTTGGGCATGTAAGGGATTTTCCAATCCATTTTGCTAACTTTTGGAAATAGATGGTTAAAAGGATTAAGTACAGATAAAGAAAATCGTTCAAGATTAAGTGTATCTAGTGCATATTCCAAAAACATAGAAGAATAATTGCATTGAAAATGTATAATTATATGAGTAAATTTCTTACTTTACAAGATATCTATTTTAATACGAATAGTGTTAGAAATATATTATCCTTAATATACATTTTATGATAAAACATTGAAAACTATAAACGCATAAGAAATACCTACTAAATGATATATTTTAACAGTATTATTCTATATAAAGTGTGTTAAAAATTACATTTCTAGCATTTTTCTTCTAATTTATTATGTTTAGAAATTAAAATTTCTAACTTCCCTATCTAAGAAAGTGAGGACGTCTCTTACTCTTCTTATTAATCATTTTCAATATTTTTATTTTTTAAGGTATATTTTGCACACTAATCTCATAATTAGGAAATAACATTACATCTTAATGATCCCAAACTAGCCTTATTTTATATTTATCTCTTTTATATTCGTGAATTAAATATTAATTCTTTTTTTAAGTGAATAGTTAAAAATAACCTAATAATACAATTTAAACTATCTGTTATAAATTTTACATGTAATATATTTACAATATTAATTTATTTTAATTTTTAGTTAAAAAAATATTTATATTGTGCAATACACATGTTAAAAACACTGATTTGTTTTAAAAAAATAAAACATGTGAATGCTTAAGCTATTTTATTTCTACAAATAAAAAATAAACTAAAAAAAGAGGTAATGTTTGTCTTATCCAAGTAGTTCACCATATACCTTCGAAGTTCAACTCTCGAGAGACAATGGATTAACAGATCGAGCATTTCAAGCCTTTGTAAGTGGAATGTTTGACTACACGGACTCAGAGTTGTGCCTCTTTTAGACACAACCCTTACCTATGCGTTTCCTCAAATAATTCCATAATTTCTAGAAATTTAAATATATTAAATTTAAATGTTTTTAAGTTATTTTTTTTAAATGTGTTGTTTTAAAAAAAAAATCAATTTTTATTTTAAGCTTTATTATTTGAATAAATTATTTTAATTATTATTAAATATAAAAATTTATTTAACTTTAAAAATAAAAATATGATATCTTTTAGTCATTGTCATCTCATCTAAATTTTGTAAGATATATTTAGGTGTCATGAAAAAGGATTTTTTTTTTCCGGTTGATATCAACCGTTATTTTATTTTCTTTCGTTCGATATAAGAAGAAATATTATGGTCAAATTTGAAAAAAATAACATTAATGATGTTGATTGAAATACAACTTGTGCATACATTTGTCACAAAAAAAAACGTTAAAGATGTCAATTAAAAAAATTCTATTTTACTAACATTAATTGAAAAAAAGTATTGACTGAAAAAAAAAAGTATCATTAATATTAGTAAAAAAAAAAATATAACCTAGACGTATTTGAGAAAAAATAACTTTAGTCAACATTGATAAAAAAAACTGTCAAAAAAAAATATTTTTCATATAAAACAAGAAAAATCCTATCAATTAAGAAAAACATTATCTTACATTGATAAAAAAAAATTCTAAATATCAATAGAAAAATAATCATGATTAGCCAGCTTAAAGAAACTCCAACCCAAATAGAACATCAACACTAATGTAAAATGTAAGTTTCTAACTAAGTCAGCAGACTAATAATCATATAACGTTCACGAATTCTAGACTGTGTTTAAAAGACTATAAAATATCTAGGAAAGTTGGATCTGTGCCCCTCAAACATAATCCTTTCAACAAAATAAGTCTCACTACTTTTCTTTGATCATGAAAAGTCACATGAAAAGGTTTACCATAAGTTTTTAGGAACTCCTTAGTATTTTAGAAATGAACAAGTTTATTTTTTAAGAAAGGCTTACAAATTACATATTACAAACAAAATTATGAAAAAAAAAGGAGCTTATTTTACATGTTATGAAGTCTGCAACATGTTCAGGAAAGAGATTGTTTCATAAATTGGTGCTGCTATAAGATGAGTCAGAGATACTTTGAGGGTGGTGCTGTAAGATGAGTCACACACGAAAGGCACAAATGTATAATAGGTACACGATTGTTTGTCCTTTATATTTTGGACCGTGAGGTGCACAATAATTTGTTCATTGGGTGCACCACAAAATCAATTCCATTTCTCTCTCCCACGTGCCCTTTAGCCTTATTTAGCCCCAGCTTCGATGTAATTAAGACACCTCACACAAATCCAGGCTCAGTAGACAAAACTTCTTTTATTAAAACGTCTCCATAGTAATTATTTAGAATCATGCAAGTTAACTCCAACTCAGCATGAAATTCAGAAATGGTCTAAAGATTTACTTGGGATGAGGAATCATGTGAGATTCTTATTATAGGAGTCAAAAACAGTAAATTCTCAACTTAAAAATCTCAATAACCTTCACACTTGTTTATACATCCATGTAAATGGCCAAAACCATATTCAACACTTAAAAAAGAGACATTTTTGGATGTCTTATAATGTTATCACCACAGCACAATCCTACAAAATCTGTAATATGCACAATAAAGTCTTACAAACACTTGTAAGCACGCCTACTTTCCCATGTGTCATCACTATGTTGGTTCACTCAATAATTGGGATGTTGAAATATCTCAGCAGATATTTATGCCATCTCCTTCAGTGTTCAGAATCAACACCTAGTGCACCTCAAAAAGGACCCAGGTGAGGAGGGAAACATTTTGGTTACAACCCTTACATTATTTGGAAAATTTTAAAGTATTTAGAATAATACTCTTAAAACTTGACTGAGATTTAACTTAGAGCTTTATTAATGACATTATAAAGTTTAGTCCAGTGGTAATTGTTCTGAAAAAAACTAATTTTGACCATCTACTATGAGTATATGGTCAAAATCATTTTCTGACTTGAGCAAGTTCATCCACTTTCTGTGATATACGACTCTCAAAGCAAGCCAAAACCATGTATAAGAACTTAATGCACAATCATGGTTGAGGTCATTGTTTAAAAGCGTTTTAAATTTAACTAGCTGGATGAGAAATTTAAAAGTTATCAGACAACTACTGTTCTCATACACGGTTTCCAAGGTGATACAGGTTATACTAATACATTACATGGACAGTGCAGCAAGTTAGACTGCCTCGCTGGTTTATAGAAGTTATTATAAATTATAGTACACATAAAAATAGGTGACTTCTAGCATAAAAAAAAAATAATAGTTTAACCAAGAACACAAGAATTGTACTGCTTAACTGATCTGAAATTCTCCGCTTGCATGAACTTCTTTGACCCTTTTGTCATACTCATCTTCTTCATCCTCCTCTTCCTCCACATCTTCTTCCCCTTCCTCTTCTTCACCTTCCCAGCCAAAACCTTTGACAGGCCTAGATACTGGAGGAGGGTCCCTTGCTTCTCCCACAATTTTCATTATCTCCTCCACACTTTGAACAGAAAAGCTTGGGTTGCCTCTCTGGTAATAGACAGCTTGAGCTGATTCAGTTAGCTCTCTTGGAAGATTCTTTAAAAACCATGGGTGGTTCTTAATTTCCTTAAGGGAGATTCTCTGCAAACAATAGAGAGAACCAGGTGTGGCAGTTAGCTTGATGTAAACTAGATATTGACTCGTAATATTAAATTTAGTCAAGTGTACATTCAAAAGCATATCAAATATTGTCTTTTGTAAAAAGCATATCAAAGCTGGTGAATGAAGTGAAGACAACATTAGCTGAATCAAAAATAGGGATATCCATAGATGTAAAAACCATACAAATAATTTAATTAATAAGGACTGAGTAGAATATAGGTAAATTCTAAAAATCATGTTAAACTTTTACAACCATAGTCAGCAAAGTCATTCTCCGGAGTCAGTACATGGCACCAAAATTTCGAAAAGAAAATACCATTTGTTCTTCATAAAATATGATAACATTTCTGTTCAAATTGTACAAGTCTCAATTTTGCATGTCCCAGATCTCTGATATAAACCTAAGCAAAACAATATGGAAAGCAGTGCGGAGGAGAGAAAAGAACACCAAATTCAAGTTCTAGATTAACAAAAGCGAAAATGGAACATTTTTATCTTTACCAATCAACTAAACAAGAGGGTAGCAGATGATGAGTAAAGAATTACAAAGTCAACAAAATAACATAAGTGTAATTCAGGAATATAGTAGAGATACGAAGGGTGCATATATGATGTAAACACAAACGATAGTTTGTCCAAATTGAAATGTAGGAAGAAAACGTAAGTTACTTGAAAATTTTAACATACCCTTAATGGATTTGCTACAAATATACGAGAAAGGAGGTGTCTGCAGTCTTGAGATATGTGAACATAATCAGGGATCTTGTATTGAACAGCCATTATTCGCTGCACAAGAGGATAGGAAATATGGGTAAGATAATGAGAAGATAATGAGAATATAACATGAATGAGTATCAGAATCAGTATTAAAAGTGATGGTATTATACCTGAATTGTTTTCCTAAAATTCCTAGGGTCATCTTGATCTTCAAAAGGATAAGCTCCAACCAGCATGACATAAAGAGTCACACCACATGACCATACATCAGCCAACTAAAACAATTTTTAGAACAGAACATTAAATATATTCATTAGTATATTGGTTATAATAGATACATATAAAAACTTTTCCAGGTAGCATGATCAAAGGAACAAAGCTACAAAATCAGGGATAGGTAAGGTGTAAGAAGAAATGAAAAGAAATCTCCACTCTCCCTATTCAAATAGAACCAATGACTGATATGCATCAGGCAGAAAGATGAAGTTAACATCCTACAACACAGACACACATACAAATATGTAGGGAACTATAAAGAACCAATTATACGACACTGTAGATTACATACCTTGCCATCATACTCCCTCCTAGAAAGAACCTCTGGTGCTATATAAGCTGGAGTTCCAACAGTTGATTTGGGTCGTGAATGAAGCAGGGATGACTAAACCAAAAATCAGAAACGTTCAGATTTATGAAGGCTAACGCGCATGTTATTAGAACTTTGAAACAGGTGTTAATTATTCTAGTACCTTGGAATAGCCAAAGTCACAAATTTTCAAGCGGGGTGCAGGGCTTCCATCTAAAAGTGTGTTTTCCAACTTCAAATCTCTGTGGCAAATTTGCTGCAAAAAAAAGGAGTAAAATCATAGATTCTCAATATATTTCTGAGTGCAGAAAGTTCAATAATTTTTTAAGAACTTGAGAATTCTTATACCATGGCATGACAGTAGTGCACACCAGAAATAAGCTGCTGAAAGAAATATCTAGCCTGCACAATCAAAGGGGAAAATAAATGAGACATGGATACAAGTACAGGCACAAAGGGTGTGAAGGAAATCCCAAGAGGAAGTTATCAACCTCATCTTCACTGAACCTGCCAGCATTGCATATCCTCTCAAAGAGCTCTCCTCCAGCTGCATACTCCATCACTATGGCTAAATGAGTGGGGGTCAAAACCACCTACAAAACCATTATGTGATTTAAATGAGTAAATAACTTAATAAAGAAAAGTACTCAATCCCAAGTAATCCAACATGTTAAGAGCTCCTTGCCTCCTTGAAGCGAATTATATTGGGGTGCCGAAGGGATCTGTGGTTGATAATCTCTCTTGCCACATTCTCGTCAATCTGAAATTGCAAGAGGGGTGAATAAAACTTTTAGAAGCCAGAACAATAGCTTTTCAATTTCATATACAAAAAAGAAAAACAAGAAACAAATAAAAGAATGTGTGGTTCTCCATCTAGTCTGCTTGGTTTTACAGAAGAATACAAGCCATGGTTGGATTTGCCAACTCAAAGATTTAGTGAAAAAAAAAATCAGTTCATAATTATAATCAGTAATCACAATCAACTATCTCGGGGAAAGAGCTACTCCACATTAAGAAACAAAATAGTTAATAATTGTATTTTCCATCTCCTCCTACATTTCTTTCAATCACGCGTAAAGAAATTGTGACAAAAAAACATGTAACACCTTTCCTAGATTTTTCACTTTTCACAAATCAGAACTCCAACCTCACAAGCCCTTCATTTATCATCATTTCACATGCAAAACGTGACAGCAATAACAAATCTGAAGATTGAGGAATGAAAAAACAAAATATAAAATTCAATTATACTTTTTTTAAAAGAAAGAAAAAGAAGAAAGAATGAAAGAAAGAAACCTTTTGACCACGTTCGATGTATTTCATGGCAACAAGCTCCTTGGTCTCCTTGTTCCTCATGAGCCTGGCCACCCCGAAATTCCCAGCTCCCAAATCCTTGACAGCCTCATACTTTTCCATAATCAAATCCCTCTACTCAGCCAAAGATGTTACCTTTTATTATGGTTACGAATGGAAGAAAGGGGGTTCAAACTTGAAACTTGAAACTCGAAGGGGGCATGCAAGACCCTTGTAGAATCACAACACCATTCTACACTCTGATCAAAAAAGGGTTATATAAAGGTGGTCTCTTTCACTGAAAAAAACGGTTCTTTTTCCACACACACATACAATAATGTGTAATATATGCATATATATAGAGAAAGAGAGAGATGGGTGTGAATGAAGAATTATTTAGAGCGGGAGAGAAGAAAGTGCACGTGGGAGAGTGAGAAAAAAAACATTAAAAAATTGGGGTGGGATGGGATCTAATCAATGAACATGAAGAAGATGAAGGAAAACCAGCTTGAATCCAGTGAATTAGTGAGTACCCTTTTGGTTTGGTTTTTGATTTGAGTTGTGAAACTGAGAATTGAGATTGGAAATTTGGAATTGGTATTTGGAATGGGATCTCTTGCAACGCCGATGCTGTAGGGGACAGGACAGGGACTCCTTTCTCTTCATTCCTCAATCTCCTTTGTCGTTTTCACAAGCTACCTTCTCTTCTTCTTTTTTTTTTTTTTTTTTTTTTTTTTTTATTTTAACTTTTTTTTTTTTTTTTTCCTTCCCCCCAGCCAATTTTATTTTTATTTTTCTCACACACACCACATACAAATACACCCAT
>Ga0099824_1004338_pt1 | contig 20436 bp, 4 predicted proteins | sample SiratrowhiteBW_FD_76837 | JGI IMG/M metagenome (GOLD analysis project Ga0099824, IMG submission 76837) | Root nodule microbial communities of legume samples collected from California, USA - Siratro white BW | ecosystem: Host-associated > Plants > Roots > Nodule | place: USA: California... | reverse complement strand
TTTTTTTTTTTTTATAATTTTAAAATTTAATTTTTAAAAAAAAAAAAAATATATATATATATATATATATATATATATATATATATATATATAATTTTGTTTCTTACTAAATATGTGTTATTACCTTTTTTACTTGTATTTTTAAATGATTAGTAATCCAATAAATGATAAGTCAATAGTTAAGAAAGAATGACATGCTTATTTATTTTTCTCCAATGAAATTTTAAATTTTGCTTTTGGTCTTTATTTATTTTACTTCAATCTTTCATAAAATTTTGTTTTTGTTTTGGTCTCTATTGTTTATTGATATTATTTTAATGATAAATTGTCATTAAGTGATGAAGCAAATAAGCACAACATTTATTTTGTTTTTTAAATTGTAGATTCAACATTATTCTTGTCATTGACACTACAGTAGGCTTTTCATTTTATTAATCCTTACACTTAACTCCTATTGTGGTAGTCACGACATATCATGTTACAATATATTTATAAAAAATGTTTAAAATGGCATTATGTTATTTTATTTTTCTTTTAAAAAATGAGAATGTAACCTACGCTACATATAATTTATTTTATTGCAGCATAAACTTATGATCGCTATTTAACAATATTGCGTGTATTTTTAAATTTTATTTATTATTATTATTATTATTATTGTTACTACTAATATATATTTGATTTCAATTTGCATGTAGCTTGAAAGTTAAAAACAGTAAAATAATTCGTTAATGGCATAAAGTTGTAATATTGCATCATTTATATATTTATTATTGTTAGGATAAATAATAAGTTCAATTCAATATTTTAATATAATCAAAAGATAGTCTTAGTATAAAATTTTTAATTTCATTATTTTTATTTATTAGGGTAATCAAGCAAATGTTTCACTTTTAGTAATATTTATTAATGAAAAATCGTTGTTATTATACAATTAATTTTGAAGGGAACTAAGAATTTTAATTTACAAAATAAGAAGTAAGAATTAAAAAAATAACAAAAAAAATATCCACTTCAAAGTTAATTGTATATTATTGTTAATTTTCTTCCTAATAAACACACATGTTAAGTTACAACAGGCAAAACACATTTTAAATTAACTTATCCATTAACATATTTCAAACAAAATTAATGAAATTAAATTTCTTTGTATCAAAATTATATTTTTTTATTATAATAAAAATAAAATATGTAAAATACTTGTGGTACATTATCTACCCTTATTATTATTATTATTATTATTATTATTATTATTATTATTATTATTATTATTATTATTATTATTATTATTATTTTACTAATATATCAAGTGAATTCCCATTAAATAATTGAAATTTGAATAATGCTTTAAACATTAAACATGATTTTTTTTATGTTGTTTCGTTAGGTTGTTTTCCCAAATAATTGATATAATACCTAAATAAAAACTATTTAAATCCAAACAATTGAATTTGGGTTTAATATATATTTATGAAAGTTAGCTCAATTAATCCAATAGGTCCGTGATTTATTAGAAATTTCTTGACATATGTTTAATTCTTATAAATAAAAAAAATCCTTACGGATAAAAAGAAAACTTATTTTATGTCTCCTGTCAATATATTCAATGAGGATTTTAAAATTGTTCAAGTTTTTTTTATTAAGTTATTATCTAATTTTGTAAGACATATTACATGATATTATTTTCTTTTGAAAATTGATAATATATTTTATTTTATTAATTAATATAATATTAAATTATATTTAGTTGTTAGTGATTTAACTATAATATTCAATACAATAACATAATTGTTATTGATGCATTCAGTGACTAATACGTTTTTAAGCATATATTTGCATTAAGCTATAGTTTAAAATGACATTTAACTATGTTTTTTAGAATAATCCATTATCAAGAATAATTTTCAGAATTCTGATTAAGCTATAATATAATTATAGTTATAACTAATTTAATAATTATATAATTAATTTGTTGATTCAGTGACTAATTCTAAGCACACGCTTGCGTTAACCTATCATAGCATTAAACTTTTCATTAGTTTTGTATAATGAATATTATATATGCAAACATAGACACATTAATCAATTCGCCATTTGAAACTTTATTCGTAAAATGTTGTACGTTATCCTTCTTCTGGAAACACTGTATTTTTATTATGATATGAAGCTGTGAGATTCATTTCTTGAAGAAGTACAGTGTATTAATTAAGGGACAATTTCTCTAACTAAAGTATAGTTTTATTCATATAATCAGTATATTGAACTTTGTCAAACAATGCTTAATAAATTAAAATTATTATTCACTCATGCGCACACACAGAGTTATTGGATTGCAAATTGAACCCTTCTGCTACACGGAATCTTCTATTAATGTTACCAAAATTTGTCCCAACATGTCAATAACTAATAAACTAACATTCCCATGCAAGATTTAGGTTGTAAAGAATCAAGTGGTTGAAGAATAGTATTAGAAAGAAAATTCAAAAATAACATAAAATATAACATTTAAAAATTATATCATTTTATAAGTATATTTTATAAAATTTGAATTAAATCTAAATTAAGTTTGTAAAATAATTTTAAAATTTATCTTAATTTTATTAAAAAATTATTAAAAATCTCGTATATAAAATTAAATTATAATATATAAACGAGTCTAAATCTTGTCTTATAAGTTAAACTTAAATTTAATTTTCTTAAGATAATATTAAAAGCATTCATAATCTATTCTTTAATATATTAAACGTGGTGTTACTTGATGATACGGAATCTTTCACAACAATGACTTGTCATACTATCTATAAACCAAACTCAATGACATTGATATACAGTGAATAACGGAATACAATGTTTGATCTAGAACTACGTCACTCTGTACTAAATGACACAAATTTATCAAAATTCAATATTCAAAACAAAAATTTTAAATATATATATATATATATATATATATATATATATATTAAACTTTATGAAAAATAAAATATCATAACTAAGATTAATTACTAAGACTAAATCATTTGAATTTTATTATGTAATTCAATCCATAGTTAAAATGTTTTAGAAAGTACATTAAAAGTATATTAGTATTCTGTAATTATTTTTTTAAAATATAAACGCCAAAATTAATAATAAATAATAATTATTATTCCACATGCTCTCAAAATATAAACTATTAAATAAGATTTATTTTTGCAAGATCACGAAGGAGAGGAGATAATTAAGTTAATCTTTAAAAGTAATGATTGAATTTAGTGACTAATTAAGTTAAAAAATTGGTATCTAATATTAGCTACCAAGGTTTTAGTTACCTATGTTATTAGATTCTAAATTAGTCTCTAACTTAATTAGATACCAATTTAGAATCTAATGACATAGGTCACTAAAACTTTGGTAGCTAATGTTAGATACCAATTTTTTAACTTAATTGATCACTAAATTCAATCATTACTTCAATTTTGTAGTTATTTAGCAACCAAAATCTAATATGGTGACTATTTTGGTCACAATTAACAACCATTTCATTTTGTAACTAAAAGTTGGTCTCTAAATAGCATTTTTTTTGTAGTGTATATACATATATATATATTACTGTAACATTTGATTTTGTTGGTTCTTATAAAAAAAATAACTTTTAACACCATATTTCTAACACCTCTAACACCTTTTTGATTAAATGTCGAGATAGTAAAAATTCAAACCACCATGACATAATGTCCAAGCCTAGTTTGCAAGTGTGAGCATTGTGGTAGTTCACCCATCCAAAAAAGATACGAGGAATAATGAGCTCATGTAGAAAGGAACACAATGCCAGAGTGGTGTGATCAACTTCTCACATTTGCATAAATTTGAAAGCACAATAAATTATGATTGGTATGTTTTAGGATTAGCTAGTGGAAGAACACATTAAGTGAGTTTAACAAAGAAGTGGAATTGGTGAACATAGTTTTGGAAGTTGAGAGAGTTTTACAAAGAGTTTAAAAAGAGGGAAATAGAAAAGAAGAAAGAAAAAAGTTTGAAAATTAGTAATTAATATAAAAATTTAGTGGATTTTTAGAAATTAAAACAAAAAGTATCCAAGACAAGAATTGGACACCAAAAATAAAATAAATTATAAATTACAACAAAATTTCTTTAAGTGACATGTAGTTATTTAATAGATATAATTTTCAATGGATTATTTGTATGGAGTTTTGGTAAAACATTTCATAATTTAATAGATCATTTCTATTAATAAGAACCAAAACATAATATGTCCTGTTATATGTTACATATGACAAACATAATGAGATTTTATCTTCTACAAAATTTTAATTTTTAATTTGTGTAAGTTAATTTTAACTAATAAAAATATATTTTTTTTTATATTTTCTTCCTTAAAAGTTATAGAAAAACTCATTTTATCACGTTAGGTAAAATTTGATTGCTAGTATGTAGATTAATTTCTTTAAAACTAAGTATATGTTTTTTTCATAAATAAACTATTGTCACATTACTTCATTTACTTATAATTCTATGATTAGTTTTTTTTATTAACAAAAAAATAATATATCATAAATGAAACACTTATACTTTAACCTTTTTACACAATTCAAACTATTTACATATGATAAATTTGTTGTATTATCAACTTTGGTTCAATACCATACCCATATGACTTACTTTAGCATTATTTACACTTTAGAGAAGTTGACTTATACTTACATACATTCTTTCATATTGTAATAATTCAAAGCAAATAACACAAGTCAATATCCATAATATAAGATGAGAGTTATGTAACACCTTCTAACATTAAAAAGAAATGTTTTGTATATGCATGTATCTTATCTTAAGGATTATTTTTACCTAAGAAGATTTTACGAGTCTTTCATTCCATCACAGGATTTTAGTAGCACTTTTTGAGAATATAGTTCCCCTAATGGCTAGGTCATTCTTTCCAAAATTCCTCCATTATATTTTCTAAGTTAGGTTGTCTCCATTCTAATATTATCCCTTTCAATTTAGTAAACAATATATCTAATAAGTGTGATAATAACTTGTTTTATCATGATAATTGGACCTTTTTATTTTTGAGCCATGTATTTTGTTTGTTTCATGCCACATTTAGGATTTTAACACTTTCTTTTGAAGACATAATTGATTACTTTTTGTATAACTTTTATAGATAAGTGAAAGCTAGAAGAGAAGTAAAGGAATTCATTTTAGGATTCTCTCACCTAGTGTGCAATAGTATCAACCAATAAGAAGACTGTTATACTCGCCCAACAAGTAACACTCTCGCTCAATAAGTAATGACCTTTACGCTTACCCATCAAGAAGAACGTTCATCTAGTGAAAGGAAAAAGTTACAATTGTTTAAAATATTGCTTCTTGTCCAATGAGAACTCACCTTTTTGGAGTGGTTGAAAAGGAAAAATCAAATGAAAAGAGGGCCTTTTACGTGAAAAAGTAAATCGAGGGACACTTTGAAGAGCTGTTGCGAGAGGAAGAGCACCAAGAGAACTTTCCACTTCAATCTTATCAGTATACTATTTTTTGTGCTACCAATGTATAGGAGTAGCTAACTTCCCATTTCATTGGGGTTGGCTGTGATGAATCTCAACTTTGTGTATAGTTTTCTCTTTGTAATAGAACTCTATACATAACTCTTGTGTTATTTCTCGATGTTTCATGTTGCATGGTTGACTATGTATGCTTTTTGTTGTATCACAATATTGGAAAATGTTTCTAAAACATGGTTTTAAGATTGAACAACTTAGAGATGTGATTCTAGACATAATATTATATCTCTTGGTCATTCTAAGCATGTTCTTAGTGTAAATATTGTTTAAAAATAATATATTAGTAATTTTCACATTAAGATTTAAAATTTGTTTCTAAGAAATTTGGACCAGTGAGCTTGTGGTGTGAATGTTTGAGTTATGTTATTGCTTAGAAGAATTGCATTGGATTGAGTTCATGAAATACCCTTGTGAATCTTTATCCAATTCAAGTAGTAGTTTATAGTTAAGATTAGTAAGAACTCACTTTGACTAAACACACATAAATCTTAAGTACACTTGTCAAAGAGTTAGTAATATCCTTCTTTTATTTTAAGATAGGTGAGTCATGTAAGAACAATACAGGACAAAACTTACAATTATCATACTAGATAAACTTTGTGAACATATCTTGATTATTATTATTATCGATATTAATATTATTATTGTGACTAATATTATTCTTACAATAATATAACAATAATAATAATAATAATAACAATATTAATGATAATATTAATAATATTTACAAAAATAATAATATTAATAATATTAATATACAATATAATAATAAATTGATAATATTATTGCCAATATATTATTATTTTTTTGAATAAAAGACTTGTGTCAGACATCACTATGGATTATGTTATATCAATTAGGCTAATACTTCAAAATTCACCAATCATTATTATTGAAACAATATTAAATAAAGAAAAGTAAAAACATCGAATAACAAAAAGCACGGGAACCACACCAAATCCATGCAGAAAAGACACAAACTCCCTACAAACTAAATAAAGAGAGTTGAAACTTAGTATAAAAAAAAGTCTAGTCTAATAAAATAAGATAAAATGTAATACCAAGCAAACCTAACCTTATTTTTCAGACCTGAATTAGTTAATTTATTGCACAACTATTACTCTCCCTAAGGACACAAGTCACTTTAAAACCTATAGTAACACAAATTTGCACATATTTATGTCATCTAACCTTAAGAATCTAAGGAATAATTGTGCCGAATCAAAAGTCTGACAAATCAAAGAAGAGTTGCACTCAACCAAAGTTTTTTAAACCCCTTCAATTGAATATATTAAATATTATAGATGACACTCAAGACTTTAGCATGAAAAACACGTTAAACACGCACTAAACTAGAAAAGTTATCCACCTGTATTAAGTACTCACATATCAGTAATAAATATTATAGATGATACTCAAGACTTTAACATGAAAAACATGTTGATCAGGCAATAAACTAGAAAAGTTATCCATATGTATTAAATACGCAAATATTAATAATAAATACTACCATTAATAACAATATTAATAACATTATCCGCATCTATTAAATACTCACATATCAGTAATAAATATTACAAATGACTCTCAAAACTTTAGCATGAGAAACATGTTGAACATGTCATAAACTAGCAAAGTTATCCACATGCAATAAACTAGCAAAGTTATTCACTTGTATTAAATACTCACATATTAATAATAAATATTAATTTTAGTGACAATATTAATAACATTATCCACATGTATTAAATACTCATATATTAATAATAAATACTGACATTAATGACAATATTAATAACATTAATGACAATATTAATAACATTAATAATAATATTAACAATCTTGATAATATTATTATTATTATTGATAATTTAATTAATAACATAAATAATAATATGAATTATTAATATTATATAAAAAATTCATAAATAATTATCTATAAATTTATATCTATAAATAATTATCCACGTATATTAATTCATAGTGATTTTCTTAGATATCTTTTCATAGATATTATATTTTATCTACATGTAGATAAAATTCATAAATAATGTTTAATTTATTTATAAATTAAATGAATTGAAAATCTCTGATAGTTAAGATCCATCCTTACTCAAATATTCTACAACAACCAATTAGACTCACTACTCTCATTCTATTGATAATCCATATTTCTCTTAATTGAATATTAAATACGTTACACGTTAATTTTATTTCTTTTACGTCAACTTCATGGAGACCTGCCACCGCACCCCACCATCGCAAAAATGCCCACTAAATTGTCTCATCTGATTTTTCTTAGCATTAACTTATCAAGCATTCACACCTATCAAATCCGCATGAATTCCACGTTTCCTTCGCCCCCCATCCCTCATGTCCACGTGGGCCCACCTCTCTTTCTCCTTACATGCCCCAAATGTTACAATGAAATCAACACTTTTGTTTCATATTACTTCGTCACATGTGTATATATATATCACGTTACATAGTATCCACAAATAAACTTGGTACCAGAAATGACGAAAAACAGTAGCCCTCAAGATTGGCCTGAGCCAATAGTCCGGGTTCAGTCCTTGTCCGAAAGGTTCACAGATTCAATCCCTGATAGATACATCAAGCCCCTAAGTGACCGTCCATCTTCTGCTGTTCTTGATGATGATGCCTGCAACATCCCAATTATCGACCTTGCTGGGCTTTGCGGGGGCCCAGAAGCCCGGGCCTCCACGCTCAGCCAAATCTCTGAGGCCTGTAATGTGTGGGGCTTCTTCCAAATCGTAAACCATGGGGTTAGTCCTCAATTGATGGACATGGCTAGGGAAACTTGGCGCCAGTTCTTTCACATGCCTCTGGAAGTGAAGCAGCAATATGCAAACTCCCCAAAAACTTATGAAGGCTATGGTAGCAGGCTTGGAATTGAGAAAGGTGCCATTCTTGATTGGAGTGACTACTATTTTCTTCATTACCTTCCCTTGTCCTTGAAGGACTGCAACAAATGGCCCTCTCAGCCTCCCTCTTGCAGGTATAATATATTTAATATAATAAATGTTTCATGAATTTTTTGAATTATTTTTTCTTTAAACCTGAAATTTTATTTTCATAATTCATTTCAATATTTAAAAATCAGGTTTTTACTGAAGAACAATATTTCTGTTACTGTTTCGGTATATAACATGTCATGATCCGATGTTGTATCACCCGACAATCCTTTAGTACATAAAACATGCATGCATGATACATAAACTTGTTTTTCTATTGGATCGACTAGATAAGGTTGAATTCTAGACCAAAATTGGATTAATACAATAGACTCTCTAACACATACCATATTAATGCAGGGAAGTGTGCGATGAGTATGGAAGAGAGGTGGTGAAGCTGTGTGGGAGGTTGATGAAGGTTCTGTCCATAAACCTAGGATTGGAAGAGGATGTTCTTGAGAGAGGTTTTGGAGGAGAAGATGTTGGAGCATGCATGAGGGTGAATTATTACCCTAAGTGTCCACGCCCAGAATTGGCGTTGGGTTTGTCTTCCCACTCAGATCCTGGAGGCATGACCCTCTTACTTTCAGATGACCAAGTCCCTGGTCTTCAAGTCCGAAAAGGCGACAATTGGATCACGGTGAAGCCTCTTCCCCATGCTTTTATTGTCAATATTGGGGACCAAATTCAGGTGAATACTCTCTCTCTCTCTCTCTGAGTGTGTCAATAATTATCCTTGTAAAGAATGTTTGGCTAAAAATTCATGATGCATGCATCTGTCACATGGAGGGGCATATCAAGTTGAGGTGTTAATTTTTTTTAGTTTTATCCTTCGTCGGATTTTTGGATGCATGTGGCCTTTTCAATGTTTCTGCACACACATGATCTCATTTAACGTACGTTTTGTTTATTTCGGAAAGGTATATTAATTCTTAATTGCATTTATTTAGTTCACACATTAACGGCAGAATACTTCAAGCCAATGTTTACGTGGTTTACTGTTTCGTTAGAGTGAAGATTCTTTTTCAAAGCAAATTAAATCGTTAATGTAATTATTTTAAGATGCATATCAGTAATATATATTATTCTAGTAATATGATATATTTGAGATAGTGTGAATGGAACTGGAAAGAGATATTTATTATAGAGAATGTTCTTTTCACTGTTTGAGAATCATTGTTCACACATAAAAATGGATAAACATTTGGCATGTTGGCCACGGGAACGATAAGGTCGTTCTTTTATTGGCATGACATTTCTAAACAAATGGTTTCATAGCATAGGCTCAATTGTGCTTTTACATCCTGTATAAGTTTGTGACCGTGAAGTTCTATCCAGTATAGTGTTGTGGCCAATCATACCCTCATCATATAAAGATATGATAATTATATATACCATATAATTGCATCTTTGACATCGTTGAAAAGACCAAGCATTGCACCTATAGTAAAATATTATTTCTATCATGACTGTGTAAGATGCAAAATGTAAATTATGTTGACTACTATAGAAGATTAGATCACGCTCCAATAATTGATACTTCAACTAAAACAGTACTGTTTCTTCTTTAGATTCTAATATTTGATTAAACTCTAACGAACTATGCAAAAATAAAATAAATATGCAAATAAACACATAATACCAAGTGCATGACGTTATTGTTTCCTCATGACTTAAAAAAGAGTGAATATTTGCTTAATCAATGCCGTGGTACGATATCAACGTAGATCTTTGCGTCCATTTTAGTTTGCATGACTAAAATTTGCATGATGTTACTTTCAATTGAAATTTGAGGTTAGATTTTAGTGTAGCTTTATGAATCTGAAAATGGTACTAATTGATTAATTTATTTTGTGTTTGGCAAGGTTCTAAGCAATGGAAACTACAAGAGTGTGGAGCACAGGGTGCTAGTGAACTCAAACAAAGAGAGGGTTTCCCTGGCTTTTTTCTACAACCCTAAAAGTGACATACCCATAGAGCCAGTGAAGGAGTTGGTAAAGCCAGAGAAACCTGCACTGTACCCTGCAATGACCTTCGATGAATACAGACTCTTCATTAGATTGAGAGGACCGTGCGGAAAATCTCAAGTGGAATCGTTGAAATCTCCAACATGATCCGTCTATCGTAATCAAGGACATTGCAGGCAAAGTACAATGAATCATATATATGTGCACCAAATAACTTGTTCATAAATAATATATATATATATATATATATATATATATATATATATTATATTATATATTATATATTCAGATATGTAAATCCTGTACCTAGACACATACTTGTCTGAACAATTTGCCCGATAAGTTAAACCGCAAATCGAGGAAGGATAATATAGATGAAATTGATGTGAAAAAAAAAAACGTTTATATATGTATGTTAATGGCTGAGTGGTTTACAAAATTCTTACTTGTGCAACTATTAGAGATTTGCGTCCCCACAACCGACAGTGATAAAAATTTTGGGGGCAATATTTGAAGCTGTATATTAATTGTATGAGGCAAAGTTGCTATGACAAGCCTGTTTCAAATTCAATGCATAGTATTAATTATTAAACCCCACTGAGTTTTCTTTTCTACACTGTTTCTGGCTTTATTTTATTTTCAAGAAGGGTGTCATTGTAGTGTTTGTAGTATATATTAAGCCAAAATTTATAGTACATTTTATCCCTACGGACTTAAATGTATATATAAAAGAAAGAATATTAAGAATGCTCCAACTGTACACACTCCTAACCTTATTCAGTAGCAATGTCAGAAATAAAATCTAAACTTAAAAGAAGCAAGCCTGGTGAAGCTAATGCAAGCAGTCCTCAAATAATTATTATTTAATTAAAATGAAGATTCTTTTATTTATTTTTATAATAAAATTTTCTTAAACGCTACATTAAACAGAATATTAATCCTAACATAACATTTTAAATATATATATATTTTAAAATTTTATATCTTTACAATTATTTATAATATATTATAAAAATATATAAGTTTTATATAATAATAAAAGTTTAATATCAAAATAAAAAAATTATTTACATATTTAATATCTATTAGAATATTAAAAACCAAGTTCTCTATAATTTAATATTTCTTGAAAAATATTATTGACCAAGAGCATTTTTTTTTTGTACTTGTACTATACATATAAAACAAACACACACAAAAAAAGTGATACAGTAGAATTATAACTAGAAATGTTTTAAGAAAGCTCTTTCTCCAAATTCCCTCTCCATCTCTATTCTACTTTTTTTAGTTTTTACTCTTACCTTCTTTTTGACCTATCTATTTATAGGTTTTTTTTTTTTTTTTTTCTATAAATGATTAGATTCATTTGATGAAGAGATAATCCTTATCTCTTCTTATTATATCTTCTTATCTTATCTTTGTTATCTGAATTGAAAATAATTTTATCATTATTTTTTTCTTCTTCTTTTTCTTATTATCTTGTTTTCATTTTAATTTATCATATTGTTTATAAAAATTACTTAATTTATTTTTTTATGTTTAGACTTTATCTGAATGAAACATGAATAATTTTTTAAATTATTAATTTTAAATTTATCACATAGCCGACATGTTTAACCAACTTTCTAGTTATCAGAATAATAATCCAATTAACCACCCCTCCTTAGTTAATCTTATCCTTTAGATTCCGTTTGCTTTGCAGATCAATTTGCACGAAAGGATAAAAGCAACACAATACGGAAAAAGCGTAAAATTCAATAAATAAAAAATTAATTAAAATAAAAAAGAATCTTATGGTACTCTTTCTTCTCATTGAAGCGAAAATTTCAGAAAAAATCGCTTCTTTATATATTTTTATATAATTTTAACCACAAGAAAAAATTTGTTACAATTTTATCTATGAAAATTATTATTTAAAAAATATATTATTTACAAACTTTCATAATTTTTTTAATTTTTTATTATATTTTTTCTTAATTCACACTCAAATATTTTTCAATCACTTTCATCTCAAATTTATTCTTTTCTACTCCCTTAAGATGTGAGTATATATGTTTCCATGCGAGAAAATGAAAAAAAATAAATAAATTTGAAGTAAAAGTAAGTGGATAATATGTATGTTTGGAATAAAGAAAAGATGATAAAAAATAAAAGAATAATTTATGAAAGTTTGTGAGTGATGTGATAAGTATAATTGATAAAATAATTTTTTTAATAAATGAAATTAAATTAGGTTCAATTTATAAAATAAAATTAAAGTTCAAAATAAATTATTATTGTTAATATTATTATTTTTATTTTATAATTTTTATAATTTTATTTTAATTATTATTCATAATTTTATTATTATTTTTATTTTTAACCTTAGTATTATTAGCATTTTATTTTATAATTATCTTATTATTATTCTATAAATTTATTATTAATGTTTTTATTTTTAATAAAATTTTATTTTTATTAATTTATAATTTTATTCAAATTATTTATTTATGTATTTAACATAATATTAAATTTATTTTATTTTATTAATTATTTTAACATTCTTAAATTATTATATATATTTTTTAATTATTTATTATTTTAAAACAAATATTTTTAATATATTTTATTTAATTACAATCGAATTTATTCTTTTATTTAATTATAGATTCAAACTTCCCTCGTATCTTTTTCCCAGTAAAACTTCCTTGCATTTATTTGCAGTAAAGAATGAAAAGTTTAAAAGAGATGTTTTTTTTATTTATCTTGATTTCACACCTCATTTTTCACATTTTCCTTCACTTTTTTATTGGATAAGTTTCCATAGTTAAAAATAAATAGATCCTTAAAGTGTCCTCAAAATCCAAAACATATTCTTAGTGATACATAATTTTAAATTGATTCTACTATCTCGTAAATATAACCTTAAACGATTTAATTATCAGCCTCATCCCATGAAACATCTATGTACATGTTTAAAAGGTAATATTTTATAAAATTTTAAATTTGTCAAAACTCTCATTCCAAAATACTGTATTATTTATTTTCTTCCTATTATTTCGAACCCGGAACACATACAATTACACTAAATGATATATCATTTATCTTTACTGGTAGTTGGTTTTGTTCCTTGACCATATTGCCTAAAGTGATCATGACAATTTTGTAGAAGACAAGTAGATATTTCTGCAGGTGAATAATATATGAGTCATATGGAACACCTAAATACTTCTCTTCAACAAATTATCTTTTATTAGGGTTTTTTCAATTTCTATGTACTTATGTTGTTCTAGGATCTTTGAACCACTAGGTTTAAAAAAATGGATCCAACTTAATTTTTAATTTTTTTTAACAGCCAACAATAAATTAAATAAAATGACCACTTGAGTATTAGCTCAACTCTTATACAATTATTTAAGATTAAGCCAACAAATTTAATCAAATACCCTTTCTAAGTACAAGATAAATATGAAATTTCTACCTCATTAATTATTTTCTCTAAACACTATATTTTGTGATTTCAAATCTTCCTTACAATACTCACCCACAATTCTTTTGACGTTATGTTGATACTATTTCTATAACCCATGAGATAGAAGTTTTGAAAATTAATTGGATTACAATGAACACAACCGATCACGTACCAACAAACCACTTTCCATACAGGATCTACTACACTTTCATGGCGTAGAGATTCGATTGTGCCATTCAAAATCATATGAAATCATTCGACAGTGGCAACCAATTACAATAAGGAAATATGAAAGTGTTCTCTGATTTTACTAGAGGGGTGATTTTGTAGCAATCAATCATTAGAAGAAAAAAAAAAACATGAACTAAATTCAAACACATTTTCATCTCACACTCGAATAAACGTGCACTTCAACAAACACAGTGCTTTATAATGAGAGTAACAGGTTTATTCCAAACTAACAAACTTAGTAAATTAAAAGAAAATGATAACTACAATCACATTGCACAATATTTTGATAGAGACGTTTGTGTGAGATTTGAAACACCTGGGGATGACCTTAGGTACATTACAGTGGTGACTATAGGGTCACCATCTGAAGCAATAATAAAACTACTGATTGATTGAGTTAACATTATGGGAAGAAAAAGTGAGAAGAAAGGTATGGGTATAAAGGAGAGTAGTCTCTATATGGGTAGGGGGAGATGCATTCATCAATTGTGAAAAGAAGTGTATGTATATTTCGTATGTGGGGCATTTTATGAAGACTAGTATTTTAATTGGTGTATACTAAGATAAATACTTTTTATAATAAAAAATGCTTTATAATATTCATCTATTTTTGGAGTCATTACTCCACTTATAGAGTTTTGAATAGAAACCATTAGCAAAATTTCAATAATTCTTTGCCTAACAAGCAAAAACACTTTTTTCTATTTATTAGGTGTTTGAATTTTAATCATAATATTTAAACTATAATATTTATTTTAAAATTAAATTTTACAAAAAAACATTAGTCAAATTTAATATTCAAATAATATTTACAATTTAATTTTTTAAATATATATGTGTATACAGAGAAATTGACTAGTGGTGGATTTCAATTTCTTCATTTTTTAAATAAATTTCAAATTCCATTATTTTAGTTATTTAAAATACTTTCTAAAAATTTCTAAATTTCAATTACTTATTAATTTTCTCATCCAAACAACTTATTTAACTCCAAAGAATTTTAAATCCACCAAATGATAAATTACTCCCTTAAATTATCGCATCCAAAACAAAATAAAATTATTGTTGTATCTCAAATTACTACTACGAAACTTCGTTATCTGTATCTTATTTACCATCCTAGTTTTATATAATCAACAATCATAAAGATTGATATATCATAAAAAAATAGACATAAATTCAATAATTACCACATATCATTGTACATCTCTCTACTTCCATCGAACGTTAAGAGTAGCTATCATAATTATTGAACCTTCTTGGTAGTATATAGCTATCAGATGGAATCCTTATGACAAATACACACCCACATTTTTTTTTCACAAAAATACAATTATTATAGGTACTGATTCTTGGTATGAATGCTTAATTTGATACTTATTGTTTTCAATAATTTAAATTCATAATATTTATTATAATATTTCAGTTTTATATATGAACAACTTTTTTTTGTAAACAAAGACAAATCTTATCAATATTTTTTCACGGGTATATAATTGTATTTTCGTGGTGCATCTGATTTTACATGTCACAATTGGTTGTCGCTTTCATCGATCAGAATGCAGATTATTAGAAGAAACTGTTGTTTCTTTTCAGTTCGTCGAATTAATCTAGCTTCTTCCATCGTATTTTTCCATTGATCATAGACACAGCAAGATTCTCCACTTGATTCAAATGAAAAAAAAAATTATAGACTTGCATAAAAAAATATATACAATATGTAAAGTATATTAATTATTTTTTTATAAATAATGGTCCCAATTCATATAACAATTTATCACGTAAACCAGAATATAGATTGGTTCCTCTCAGACCTAGCTCTAGCCAGTGGCCAATGTTGAACAAGACTGTTCGACAACATGGGTCATTGCTCCTAACGTAGAATTACAAAAGTTGTTCATAAATAAAAACCCACATGCTAGCCTAATAAAATTCTTGAATGTGAGCTTTATCTCACAAGAAAATAAAATGTAACTGTGTTGAATGTTCTAGAGCTCCATCATGCTCAAAAGTCAGTATTGTCAACTATTTATTAAGCTTTTTAATCACGTGCATTAAACTGTACACTTTGTTTAATTTTTCAAAAGGACACTTATGTTGTCTCATAGTGAAAGTGAGTCACCCTAATCTGGATTGGTTCATTGGGATTACGTATATATACATGATGGGTTCGTTCAATTGGTTTGAAACTTTTTCTTTCTTATGAAATATTTTAACAGGGAAAGACATGCCAGAAACTTCTTAGTTAAACAGACGTTTGTTTCAAAGAAAAAATAACTAATACAATTTATGAAAAATAAACAGAACCAACTAGGGCATTTTCATGGTGCAAATTGAATCAATTGTCGTTGGCATGATTTGAAATGTATGAATTTGGAAAACTCTGAATGGTAGTTTAACCTTTAATTAATGTCAGCGTCATGGCACGAAATTGAGGGAGACAAATCCAATCTGGTAACCTTTCAATCTTTTCAACTAAGAAAAGTATAACCATCTTTGGATTCTGATGAAATTGTTCTACCTGTGTGAAGTGGATCAAGTGGCAAACTGAAAACCATGAACGAAAATTAAGATGCGAAAGTGATGTGTTGATTAACTATATATATTTCGTCTTTCTGGTAGAGGTGCTAGGTAGGTGGCTTACACGACATCTGAAAAGGTAGTGCCACTCCATATGCATGAAGAATACATTTGACATAATATTTGTCGCATTTGATATATCAATCTCAACGAAGAGAAATAGGTCACAACAGGAGTTTGGTTTTTGTTACTGTTAATGACAGTTTATTCAAGGAAAGTAATGTTCATTGAATGAACGGTTTGTTCACTTGTGCTTGTCTAAAATTAGCCATTCAATCACACTAGAGAAGTCACAACACATGTAAGTAATTAACAGTGAAAAGCTCTTCAAACACACTAAGGGGAACATATCACATGCATCGATCTAGTGGCCAAATTTTAATGGATATATTAGTGATGGTAATTAATTATCTTATTGGACAAAATTATAATGCAGGTAGGAGTTTAACCTAAAATAATATGTTAATTAATTTCTGGTTTTCCGACTAAATTATGCTAAATATACTAAACATGTATTGGTTTCACTTGCACAAACTTAAGACGCATTTTATTTTTCTTGAAGTTATAAAAATTGACACATGAAAAAAAAATCATCTCTTTAACTTCTTTGGACAATTTTTACTAAAACTAAATTAAAATATAACTCTATACTTTAACTTGCTAAAAATTGGTGTTTATGAAAAAATTTAAATTAATTTTTTATTATTTTATCTTACAAGTACTTATGATAAAATTTATCTAAACACGTTCCTTTTCTTGTTCATTTTTTGAAATATAATTAATATGTTAGTCTATTAGTTCATATTAATTATAAGTGCTAGTTGGTTATACTTAATATAAATTGCTTGCATATATTGAATGCACATTAATTTGTGTTATTGAATGACATCCTTGATGATGTTGAAATGGCCTGGAATGTGATTAGGGACCAAGTGTGTTAGTCCTCAGCATAAGAAAGAGATAATTAAGGATTGGGAATTGAAAGTTACTAGTATGAATAGGGAGATTATATTTTCTTGGTTTAATTATGTTTTTAAGTTCAAAATTATATTATTTATTATTTTTGACTATTTGGATATTGTTCTTAATAACAGAAATATTTTTAAATGAATAAATATTATTATAATTAAAAATATTAATTACATTTTTAATTTATCAATATATTATTTTTTATGAGTGGATAAATAAAAGAGACGAAGATTTAGTCTTATTTATATTCAATATTTGAACTAATTAGGTTTTTTAAGACACTATCAGAACATGTAAATTTCTTACAACAATTTATTTAATTATGATATATTTAATAATTTATTAGAAATTGAGGCTTAACTTTGATTTAATTTCATAAGACTGATTTGATAGGTAAAAATTATACTTCACTTATATATTATAATTTTATTTTATTTTTAATTATGAAATCTTCAACGTTTGTTAATCAACTTTGATTTTTTTTCCTCCTTCCTCGTCCTTATCCAAAAATAACCTTTAAAATTTACAATCACAAAATCTAACTTCTCATTCTCAACTTTATATATGAATCTTAGAAAAAGAAACACGAATATATTATTTTCTTAGAATTCAAGCACAGAAAGCATTTAAGTAACAATGCTTACTTATATTCATAATTCTTTCCACACTCAAGCACATAAACATTGTTTCTAATAACTTAATTGTGTGTGATTCTTAGGCTTAATTTTTATAATCTCTTCAATCCCGTAAGAGTATGACCAAATTTTTTTGTTAGAAGCTCTTCTTTAAAATTAAAAATTGGCATACGATAGATTAGGACTGGATAAAATTTATGAACTAAATTGGAATATTATAAATTAATAAATTAAATTTTAAAAATAATTTGAGAATGGTGAATTAAATTGTAAAATAATTAAAAATTATATTATAATCTAAGTAAATTAAATTTTTAAAAATTTGTAAATTATTTGAATTAATATGAATAACTTTTTTTTATCATTTAAAACTTTTTATACATTTTAACTCAGTTAAATATCTGGGTGACTGTGTCAAATGGAAAACATTATTTGATTGGGTCCGTGTCTTGCCTTTGTTTCTTAGGCATTTGTGCCCAATTCCCAACGCTGCAAATAAAATAAAAAGATGAGAAAAGTATTAGTCAAACAACACGTGCTTGAAAATGAAAGTTGACCATTTATCTAAAGGGGTTAGCTGATGATGCCCTCTGTTACTAAATGAAAGTGAAGTTTAACATTCTTTATTATGATTAATAAATATCTCTTACACATCTATAAAAGCTTGTGAAATATTAAACCTATAAATTAAAACTTATTATGTTGCTAATAGAATACACGTATTAAATTTTAAAAAACACATGAATGCTTGTATTTTTCTTTTATGATATTTAATTATTTTTAATTTAATTATAACTTCTAAATATAATATTATATTTAATTTTAATTTCAGCCATTTAAGTATTTATTAAAATAATAAATAAAGTTCGAAGTTCCATTTCCTCTCCATGTCATCTTTTATTAAAAAATAATAATAATGAAGAAAAATAAAATATTAGTTGACCCTTTAGATTTATTCATTTTACTTAATTTATATAATAACTAATTAAGAAGACAAAATATATTTAATTTTATATAAAAGTTCAGAAAACACGTATTGCAATACAAGGATAGGTGACTATCATTATAAGTCACACATTTTTCTTATATTTTAACTATTAGTCACCAACAGTTAGTTACTTGTTAATTTTTCTAGTTAGTTAAATGTTCACTATTTTTACCAAATATAAACTAATTTAAGTTACTTAATTTGGAATTAAAAGGGAGAATGTGAGATAGTTGTAAAATTAAATTATTTTAATTATTAATTAATATAATCAAAATTAATTATTCTATCGACAATTTTGCTAAACGTAATTTCAACATAATTAATTCTGGTAGAATAAAAAACATTTTTCACACCAAAAATAATATAAATTTGCGAAGGAAAAAATTAATACAAATTACAATTTTTCTATATAAAACAACTTATTATTTTTTTATAAATCTTAGTAGTACTCCAATCAACATCTTATTATATTTTTATCATGTATAAATATAATTACTATGCATAAATATATTTAGTCTATGTATGTGTGCACGTGTAGAAACGCACAATTTCACTTTCTTTCTTGATTTTCATTATTTTGAAATTATTTTCCATATTTTTAAAATTGGGTACTATGCCTCAACTTCCTTCCAATTAGTGGTAGGAGTTTGATGAGGTGATAACATCAGTTATAGTCTAGTTGATAAACTTATACTAACAAGTTTCTAGAATACTTTTTTTAAAATATATTTGTTATTGTTGAATAAATTTCTTAAGAATTATAAAATTGTGTGGACTACACTCCTTTGTTCATAACTTTTAAAATTTTAATTAATAATAAAAAGTAATTTTGAGTATATTAATAACATATAATATATCATTTTCAATATAGCTCATATATATTGTACCTAGTTCTTGTATTCTAAAATGCAAGCAAAAAAAAAAAGAAAAAAAAAGAAAAAAAAAAAAAAAATTTTTTTTAAAAATTTTTTTTTATTTTAATTTTTTTTTTTTTTTTTTTTTTTTTTTTTTTTTTTTTTTTTTTTTTTTTTTTTTTATCCAGTATACCTCTTTTTTCTTTTTTTCTGTTTCTATAT
>Ga0099824_1004336_pt1 | contig 20446 bp, 10 predicted proteins | sample SiratrowhiteBW_FD_76837 | JGI IMG/M metagenome (GOLD analysis project Ga0099824, IMG submission 76837) | Root nodule microbial communities of legume samples collected from California, USA - Siratro white BW | ecosystem: Host-associated > Plants > Roots > Nodule | place: USA: California... | reverse complement strand
TTCCGGGGAAAAAAAAAAGAGTCCGAAAATTGAAAGAATTTATAAAGTTCTACAAAAAAAAAAGCCAAAAAAATAAGAGGAAAGGTAAAAAAAAAAAAAAAAACGTTTATAACATGTTGTCACTGATTATTTTTCTTGAGATTCTTCTTTGAAATTTGAAAGAAATTAAGAGGAAAAATCAGTATCAATCATGGGATAAGCCTTTATAAGATGAGAATCACGGATCAAGTGAATTATTTTATTCTTTTGAGAAAACGCATTTGTAATAAATTAACAAATAAGCATGATATTTTTTACAATACTTATATACAGATATTTTTAATGCGGTTCTTCAATTTAGAACTTTATTTCCATAATTTGTGCTATAAATACTTTTATTAAAATATATAACATATTATGAAGACGACACTCTAAGCACACCGTTAATGTTTATAATACCACATCTAACTTTTTCTTCAAAGAATCACACTTTATACATGACACTGTTTTTAATACTTAATATATAACTGTATATTCAAATTTTAAAATAAAAAACTATTAATTAAACTAAATAATGTATCTAGCTTATAGGGTAAAACTTATAAAAGAATAATTTATACTGAGTGAAAACTAACCCAAATAAATAACCAAATAATAATCACACAAAATTAATGTATTAACTCTAAACCCAAATTGGCCTTATCTATGTACTTCAATAAATACATCTCTGCATGCTAGCTGCCAGAAAATAACTGTTACGGAAACCTAAAATTATAATTATTATAATTAATATTAAGCTTTTATATATTGCCACTTGACTAATATTATGAAATTATATTCAACAATGGCTGGTTCAGTGGTTCATAGTCCACTTTGGCTCCAATATTATATATAAACTTTGACGGCTGCATAATTTATCATCTAACTTACAAAGTGCTAATATGTGTCTCTTTCTCTAACATCGTAAACTGAGTTTTTAATGCTATATATATTATATTCCACTTTTGATGCACTTCGGATTAGCCTATGTAACATACACAAATATTCACAAAAATAAACGAAATACAAATAGAGTTTAAGGATTTGAGTTACATATGAATTAAAATCTATGTAAAAAAAATATGTTTTTAATTAGCTTTGTTGTTGTCTTTGTTTATTGTATTTGTTGTTATAATGTCAACATAGAAGTATACATCTTCATTATTAGGGCACATGTTGCAATTTAAGTTCAGTAGAAGAGAGTCGTGGTCATGGGGTATGGTTCATTAAAGAGTAACACCTTTATCATTAAACCCACCATGTTAGTCTCTCATCTCCGATTGATCTTCCTCAGTTGCCTCTCACAATCAGAACCCTCATTCCTTCAGTTTTTGTAAGTAATAAAGTCTCACATAATTCAAAATGAAAATTAAAGACAACTTACAACTTTTTCATCAATTAAAATTTTCAAAATGAAACTTTGACTGTTGTATATAAAAGATTTGATAGATAAGTAGAGCTAGGTTGATTTGAAATATAAGATAAGTTCTCACTATATTAATGTTATTGAACATTATGAATAATTTATTTCTCAACATTAAACATATGATATAAATGAAACAATAATTACTTATGATCCTCTCAATAAAAATATAAATACAATATATATTGGACTATATATAATATATGTTGGACTATACACAACATATATGTGATTTTTTTTTTCATATTGATTAAAGTAAAAATATCACTACAAGAAAAGAATTATTTAGACACTAATTTTTAGTTATCAAATAAAACAGTTGCTAATAGTGATCAAAATAATCATCAAATTAGATTTTGGTTGCTAAATAACTACAAAATAAAAGTAATGATTTAATTTGGTAACCAATTAAGTCAATATAATTTATATGTAATAGGTAGCTAATGATAAATACTAATTATGACTTAATTGGTTACTAAATTCAATCATTACTTTTATTTTATAGTGTTATTTAATAACTAAAACTTAATTTAGTGATTATTTTGATTAAACAGTCATTTTATTTGGTAGCTAAAAATTGATATATAAATAATTTTTTACTTGTAATATATAGTTTTTTCATGCTTAATCATATTAAGGTCAATATTAACGTAATTTATGAGGGTGTGATCAAGCATCTCAGTTGCATAATATGGTAATGGTTGTTAATTTTGTCTTTCATATACTTATTCTCCTAATTAAGTATATTGTCTTCCGACATAAAAAATAATTTTTTTCTCTTGTGCGTTGTTATCTCTTCTAATACAACTAGCTTCCCTTTTACATGTGCAGGTGATAAAATAGAGAATATTTCAGTTAGAATATTACTTTTTCTCAACTTCTACTATGTCCATTTTTAAATTAATTAATTTATATTAGGTTTAGTTTTTATTCATTTTATTTATTATTAATGGTGTCTATTTAATATAGTGATTTATATAAGACTAGTTTAAATGTCTTAATAATATCATGGGGATCCATTTGTTGAATAAACTTAAATGTCATATCCTATTAGATTTTGTCATGCTTAAGTCATGTCAATCCGAGTTGTCTTTATTTATGTTAATGTTACCTAACTTTTGAATAATGTACTCAACTTAGGTATTCGTCCTAATTGTGGGACAACTCATAAATGAAGGTGAAAGTTTTGATATTATCCTTTATCATGTATGTAGAAAGATTTGAGTATCTTTATTAAAATTTTTTCAACAGAAACAAAAAATATAATTGCATAAATCCATGTGTTGCATGATGTAGTGTTATATGTCTTATACTTTTATATATATATATATATATATATATATATATATATATATATATATATATATATATATCTTATTTAATCTGTCCTATGTTTATATATGTTTCTTATGTATAAGAGCATGATGATGATATTCTTATGACTTGTGGTGATGGATTTTATTCTTGGTTCTAATTTTTGTTTATATTTTCAATAACATAAACTTGTATAAATATAATTATTTTGGTCAAGAAGTATGAAAATATTAAGCTAGTAGTGATATTTTTCTTTATTTTATATGTTGGCGTCTCTTTTAATATCTGAATTGTTTTGAAATTGTAATTTTCTATCTTTTATATTCATGTTATATTAATTTAAATGAATAATCTACAATATAATAAATTCATATATTATCTTAATTATTAATTAATAATTTATTATTTTAATCAACATAAGTGTAATAGTGGAGATTCACTTTTCAATATTATTACTCTTCCTTGTAGTTTTCTATCTTTTACATTCATGTTATATTAATTTAAATGAATAATCTATAATAGAATAAATTCATATATTGTCTTAATTATTAATTAATAATTTATTATTTTAATCAACATAAATGTAATAGTGGAGATTCACTTTTCAATATTATTGCTCTTCCCTTGATTTTGAAATTATCTTATAAATAATTAGGAACATCTTATCTTTACCTTAATTGAAAATACCCATAAAAAATGAATCTACTATTATACAATTCCATAACCTTCTTTGGATTAAGGTTAGATACTAATAAAAAGTAAGTTCATGATCACAATGATGATACATGAAATATTTCACCTTTATACAAAGAAATAAAACAAAAATAACAAAAACAAAATATATGTATGTGTAATATAGTCATAATGTTTTTTATTATTTGAACAATGAATAGTACATATTTGTTTTTACATGAATTTTATACATGTAAATGACCCATGTGTATCGAAGAGGCAACTCTTTAAGTGTGATTTAATTTTAAATATTATCCATCCACGTAAAATTTTGGTTTCACTTTTTTAAGAAAGTACATATCATTTTGAACACATTCAATGTTTATCAATAAGATGTTATATGAAAGTAACTTCTTTTACGTAACCTAGTTATATTCGTAACATTTTATCCCATCCTAACATTTGAAATACTTCCAATTAATTCTTCACTATCATTTGACTCCATCTAATTCTATCCACATCTAATATGTAATGGAATGCACTCATATATGAAACTAACCAAACTTTAAGGATTCTCCTATAAATATATATACTTGAAACCAAATCCCTCTTACTCTCTAAGGATCACAAAATCATTAACTACGTGAAACATATTACCGCCATATGTAAATCTATATATTTTCAAACCCATAATCTAATTGGAACATGTACGGAATCATATATACTAATCATACACACACAAAAAGAACATTAAACACAAATTGAACTTCTAAGATAAGGATATACTCGAAATTGTCCACATCTAAGTCAATTCCAATCTCTAGGAATTGAGTATGGTTAAAAATGGGAGAAAACAGTAGCGAAGAATCATAAAATGTGAAATATATTGAAAACCTGTAAAGAGGATTTTACATTTTGCTTGTTGTTTTTGTTCAAGAAAGTTCTTGAATTTCAAAGCTTTTTGAGAAATGGGAAACAAACGATGTGGAGATTCGAAACATAGTAAGTGCACAACTTTTGTCTTTGTTGACTAAAATATGAAGATCATTATTACGCATGTGCTCTATGGAGGCACTAGAAGTATCATGACACTTAAGCAAAATTTATGAAGCATGTTTTATTGTTTGAAATTAGGAGAATGGTACTTTGATATTACTATTGATATTACTATTGAAAAAAACCTTCATTTGACACTATCTTTTATTAATAAAATATTATATATTAATAAAATAATAATATATCTTAGTATTAAATGAGTGTAGAATGTGAACAGCAATGATAGAATAACACCACCGTTTGAACTAATATAACAGATTAATAAAATTTACAAATTTAGTTTTCAATTTTATTAAATTTATGGAATTTACTTTTACCAAATTCTTATAATAGACGGATTACTTCATGAATTTTCAAAATTATCCATGTCCAGATACAATACACAGTCATACAATGTGAATTAGCATGGTTGTGTAAACGTGAATAAAAAACTCCATATTAAGAAGAAAGTACTTAACAGAAAGAATACTATATATAAATAACAAATTATACGGGTTATATTATCTCCCAAAACCAATGCTCCCTCTGGTATAAAAATAAAAATAAATAAATAAAAGATAAAGTAAAAATGAATGTGATTTAATTGAATATAATTTAGATTCTTTTTTCCCAATTTCATTACTCTGTTTACTTTTATTCAACCAACTACTTCACCTCTATACTTTCTCTTTTACCTCATCCAAACCTATCCTAAAATAAAATAAAAATTGAATCGGTGAATAATATTTGAAATATGAAGAGATTGTACTGCAAATATATGAATAATGTAAAGTAGATGGTGGTAAATTTTAAAGAAAGTGTTGAAGTATTCTTAGTTTGTTACTGTATAAAAAAATGAAAATGGGTGAAAAGAATAATTGGGGAAAGAATATGAGAAATAGAATAGTTTTATTTGATCGAAACACAGAAGGTTGTGGCTGCCACCAACCCCTCTTCACCTACTACAACCAAAACCAACGTCATAGGTTCGGCCACCCTCATCATTCTCCGCTTACCATCTACTCATCTTCCTCAAAGTCAGCGTCATTTAACGCCGTCACCGTTACATTCTAACTCAAATCACTTAACAATTTAACTTCAAATTAACTATAACCTTCTTAATTTTCAGTCCCAATTTATTTTATTTTATTTTTCTCTCACCATCTCACCTAACAAAATATAACACACCAGTAAAAAAGTCCATTCATTTCCCAATTTCTATCTCTCCTTCACTGTTAATTTGACACGGTGTGCTCCTCGCATCCACTCATTGATTTAAGAAAATAAAATAAAACGAGTTGGTTAATAAATTGTAAGAAAATAAAAAATAAAAAGAGAGTATACGTACTACGTAAGAAACACAACACACGGACCACAAGCTCCACCTAACACCCTTCGAGCTACCGTCACAATCCCTTCTATAAAACCCTCACAACTCTGTCACACTTTCAAGTCACTAAACAAACCAATCCAAAACAGACCAAATCATATCCACTTTTTTCAACTCACCACCGCAACGCCACCTAAAATGGATCTCCTCCTCCTGGAGAAGACCCTCCTCGGCCTCTTCCTCGCGGCGGTGGTAGCCATTGCCGTCTCTAAGCTCCGTGGCAAGCGCTTCAAGCTCCCGCCGGGCCCACTCCCCGTCCCCATCTTTGGCAACTGGCTTCAGGTCGGCGATGACCTCAACCACCGCAACCTCACCGAACTCGCCAAGCGCTTCGGCGACATCTTCCTCCTCCGCATGGGGCAGCGCAACCTCGTGGTGGTTTCCTCCCCGGAACTCGCCAAAGAGGTGCTGCACACGCAGGGCGTGGAGTTCGGCTCCCGCACCCGCAACGTCGTTTTCGACATCTTCACCGGCGAGGGCCAGGACATGGTCTTCACCGTCTACGGCGAGCACTGGCGCAAGATGCGCCGCATCATGACCGTCCCCTTCTTCACGAACAAGGTCGTCCAGCAGTACCGCCACGGCTGGGAGGCCGAGGCCGGCGCCGTCGTTGACGACGTCAGGAAGAACCCCGAGGCCGCCGTCTCCGGCATCGTCATCCGCCGCAGGCTCCAGCTCATGATGTACAACAACATGTACCGCATCATGTTCGACCGGAGATTCGAGAGCGAGGAGGACCCTCTCTTCCAGCGCCTCAAAGCGCTGAACGGCGAGAGGAGTCGCTTGGCGCAGAGCTTCGAGTATAACTATGGCGATTTCATTCCCATCTTGAGACCCTTCTTGAAGGGTTACTTGAAGATTTGCAAGGAGGTCAAAGAAACCAGGTTGAAGCTTTTCAAGGATTACTTCGTTGACGAGAGGAAGTAAGTCTTCTTTTTTTCCTTTTCTTCCTTCGTTATTTCACTGTCAACACCCCTTTCTGCTAAATTCAAACTGGGTCCTGCTTCATCAATATCATTTCATTTTCGTTTTTTAAGTCACAGCAGTAACAATGTGTCTACCCTTCAACTTTTTGTGATGATATGAAAAACACTTTCTAAGAAAGGTTAATTTTTAAATAAATTTTGTTAATCAAGATTATCTTTCTGAAATATGGATTTGAATAGTCTTTGTTAGTTTTTTTTAGTAATTTTTTACTGAAGTTCTTGATAAATGGTTCTGACAGAGGAACAAAATAAAAAGCTGTTCAAAAGCTTTTGGGAATTATTTACTAATACTGTGACATTGCTGATATAACTTAAATACTTTTTTTCATGATTATCTTTTTCGCAATCCCATGTTTTTTTTGTGTTTTCTTTTTCCTTTCTATTCCATTTTCAATCATATGGTTTCTTCTTACTTTTCCAATCAGTACTTTTTCCCCTGTTCCTTTTGTCAGATTCCTAACCCAGTTTTGCATCTCGGTGATTGGGCACAAGTAGTTTTGATTGAGTCAACTAATTTTTTTTCTCTCTCTTTCTTCGTGTATAATATGTTCTTTGAATGGGTACAAAAAGTGTTGAGTTTCAACTGGGTGGAAAGTAAATTTTGTTTTACTTGAAAAGAACCCTCCTAATGTTTTTCTTTCTGCTTTTTATTAGTTTGGTCATCATGACAGGGTCCAAAATTAAATAGCCAATTTTACTGATAGAAATTTGTAGTCAAGGAGTAGTTAAAAACATAGTAATGAGTTAAAGTTTAGTATTTATTTGTAATTAATTAATTAAATGAAAATTAAAACAGGAATATTGGAAGCACGAAGAGCACTAACAACGAAGGACTTAAATGTGCTATTGATCACATTTTGGATGCTCAGAAGAAGGGCGAGATCAACGAAGACAACGTCCTTTACATCGTTGAGAACATCAACGTTGCTGGTAAGATGCTGTCCCTTGTATTATATTATTACAAAATACTAGTACAGATAAATAAAATAATTATTATTTAAATCAAACATATAAATAGTAGTATATTTTAATAAATAAAATAATTATTATTTAGTTAGTTGTGTTTTCAGTATCGTCAACTAACGCCAAAGTTATCTGTTGTTTTCGAAAGTTGCCACGCAACAACAATTTGACCGATTCTTTTTTTCGCAAATTCAGGTTATTTATTCTATACGAATAAAATATTATGTAAAAAAACGCCTTCAAATGCGTGTAAATTTTGTGTCCAGTGTCTGATTTCTGCTTTTATAACCTAAGAGTAATTGCAATACGTCTTCATTTATGAGATACCAAACATAACGGTATTTATTAAGCGCAGGAAAATTTCCAAATGTGATTTATAGGGTTTAAACGATACACGTAGATATTTAGGTAGTCATTGAATTTATGAAAAGTGTGGGTTAGGTGGAAGCTTTAACTGGAGGACACTGGTTCGTCCCCATGCCATGTGGGGCCTCACTCTTATCTTTCTGTGAACTTATTTATTCTGACATGTGACTTGTTCTTATCTCTCTCTCATTATAAGGGTGCACTGACTTTTTTACCATTTTTAATTTGTTTTTATTTATTTAATTGGTCCTAAATATAAGTTGGGTAATAGTCATTTGGTAGGAGTAGTAGTAGGTAATGACGGTGACCAAAATGGGTAGGTGGACCTACATCAGCCAAAAGAGTCAGGTTGTTTACTTGTTTTGCTTTTGGAAAAGAAGAAAAAGAATGATTGAATTTTCGTGCTCACGAGGGAAAGTGAAGAAGAAAGGCATAGTATGATTAACATGCAATCATGAAAATTCAAACCTCATTTTATATATTCTAAAGTTTAGTTTCTACCATGGTGTTTTTTTGTAATTAATGTATGAAACGTGTTAATGGAACAGCAATTGAAACAACTCTGTGGTCAATTGAATGGGGTATTGCTGAGCTTGTGAACCACCCGGAGGTCCAGAAGAAAGTGAGGGATGAGATTGACAGAGTTCTAGGACCAGGGCACCAGGTGACAGAGCCAGATATCCAGAAGCTTCCATACCTTCAAGCAGTGGTGAAGGAAACCCTTCGTCTCAGAATGGCAATCCCTCTGCTTGTCCCACACATGAACCTCCACGACGCTAAGCTTGGCGGCTATGACATCCCAGCAGAGAGCAAGATTTTGGTGAATGCATGGTGGCTGGCGAACAACCCCGCACACTGGAAGAAGCCGGAAGAGTTCAGGCCTGAGAGGTTCTTCGAAGAGGAGTCCCATGTGGAAGCCAATGGCAATGACTTCAGGTACCTTCCCTTCGGTGTTGGCAGAAGAAGCTGCCCCGGAATCATTCTTGCATTGCCCATTCTGGGCATCACTTTGGGACGTTTGGTCCAAAACTTTAAGCTTTTGCCTCCACCTGGGCAGTCCCAGATTGACACTAGTGAGAAAGGAGGGCAGTTTAGCTTGCACATACTAAAGCACTCCACCATTGTTGCAAAGCCTAGGGCATTTTAGGCTTCACTACATGATCATTACCAATCCCCTTTATTATTTTTTCTTTCTTACTCAATGTATTATCAATGTTTGAAAATGGGGTTCCTCAATGTCATGTATAATCGGCCTGCTAATGGCTAGATGGTGATGTTTCTGTGCTGGTCCCATTGTAAATCTCTCACAAACTTCATCGATGGTTTTGAGAAGGTTTTGTAATAAACCCACACTTTCATCTCTAATCTTCTACTTCGTATGCTTCACTGTAGTAATATTATATTATATTATATATATATATATATATATATATATATATATATATATATATATATATATGTATAACATAAAAGTTTTTCAAATAAAAATAAAATTATTTTAACTTATCAATCTATTAAATATTTTTTTGATAAATTTTTTAATTTCATTTACAGATACTCTTAAGTCATTACCTAGAAAGACCGAAGGAAATAATTACTCAAAAGTATTTTCTTGTCAAAGAATTGCAATATGACAGTCTATGATTAAACATTCATTTAGGGGGTTTGTATTCAACCCCAACCACCACCATTTCATCTATCGAGTGTAGGTACCAGGTCAGGTGTGAGGTGATTGTTTTCCTTTAATTTTAAGGTAATAGAAGAAAAGTAATCAAGAAAATAAAAGCCTGTTACAATTCTTTATTCAATAATGATTATAAAGTTTTAATAAAGCAATTTATGCAGCCTTTTCATATTTAGCTTTTAGGAGAAAATAATGGCACAGTGTGTGTTTTCTGAAAATTTACATGTTAAAATTGATATTGGTCATCATATCCCATTAATTGAAGCATGACAACAGACACGAGAAAACACCATTATACAGAGAGGAGAAAAGATGATTATTTAAATTTTGAATTAATTTCCTTAAAATTCAAGGTGGTCATCTACTATTTAGCGTTTTATCAATCATTTACAACCTTTTATTATCAATCAGTTGCAGCCTTTTATTAATGTTATTTACTAAGTTGTATAGAAGAATTCAAACCTAAGTTCAGTGAATATATAGAATCTTTAATCACTAACCTACAAATTTTTTATGGTTATATTATTATATTATCAGTATCTATAATTTTTTTACTGTTTTTATAATTATAACTAGAGTAGCAATTATAATAATAAATTATAATTATAGTAATAATGGTCTTTTAGTTATTACTTCGATCACTAAAATTATTTTGTAATAATTTAATAATCGAATTCAAATTAATCGTTGAAATAAATTGGTACTATATTATTATTACCACAATTAGTGATCATCTTATTTCTGGTGCTAAATTTGATCAATAAAATTTGATCACTAATTCTTTTTATATTTATTTAGTGACTAAATTTAAATCAATTAGTAAAACAAACTAAGTTTTGATAATTAATTTGCAGCTAATTGTTTTTGTTACTAATTACAACCTATATATTTCCATAGCTAAAGTTCATGAGTAAATAAAATATAAACATGTGATGAGTTTGAAGTTTTATAAGTTCAGCTTGACTATTTTAAGATTTAAATCATAATTATAATGAGTTTTTACTGAATTTTAAAGTTAAATTTAAGATAATTATTTTTTATATAAAAATATTTATATAAATCTCAAAATAAATTGTTGAAAAATAGTTAAAAGTTTTTGAAGTCATAAAAATAACTTAATTTTTCACAAGTTTTTTTTTTCTCAAATTTCAATTATTTTTTTTAAATACAGCCGAAATTATAATTTTCTATTTTGAAAACTTAAACTAGTTAAAATCCCCTAAACAAACTTTTTCCACTTCTATGATGATTATTATTTTAAAATTATTAATGAGAAAATATTCCAACCTATCTCATTAAAAAAATTATTTATTTATTAATTATTATATATAAATAAAATTTTGTAAGTAAATTTATCACTATCTACATATTATTATTTACAGATTATTATGAATATTACCTAAAAAAATTCATAAATAATTAATTATGGATATATTTATATAATATTAATAATTAATATTATTATTCATATTATCATTAATGTGGTTAATATTATTATTATTATTAACATTAATAATATATAATAATGTTATTATTATTAGCATTAATAATAATAATTATTATTATAATTATTATTATTATTATTATTAATAATATTATTAATACTATTATTAATTAGTAATTATTATTATCAATAGTATAAATATCAATATATTGAATATTATTATTATTAATGTTTTTAATATTAATATTGTAAATATTCTTATCAATACTATTATTATTATTATTAATGGTATTAGTATTATTAATATTATTAATGTTATTCTTAATAATTATAATAATAATTATAATAACAATAATAATAATGACAATAAAACTAATAATTATTAAAATAATGATCACAAAGATTATATGTAAGTTTTGCTCCGAACTTTCTGGATTTGAATTCTTAATAAATATTTCTTTAGGAAGAAGAAATACAATTTAGGTTAATTATATTTTTATTTCTTTAAAGTACTGTAATTATATTGCAGTCTTTTCATTTTTTTATTTACGCCATTTGAGCTTCTCAAGCACAATGGTGCCATTGTAATTTCTTCATCAATTAAAATATGTCAACGTAGCATTGACTAATATATCACATTTGAAAAACTAAAGCCTTGGTTGGGGATAAATGACAAACCAAATTTACACGTTAAAATCGTAAATTTGGTATACATTTGACATAATTAAAATATAGTTACACAACTACAATACCTAATATAAGAATAATGCAATCAATCCTAAATTTTTCTTCTATAGAATTAAACTTATAATCTGCTATATATATGTGTTTATATATTATATAATAAATTAACAATCTCTATTTGTCTCCGTATATATAAATTATTCACGAGCTTTTAACACTAAATTTATAAAATAGCTAAACTTTGTAATCTCATGGTTAGTTTCTATAGAAAACATTCTTGTTTGAAGGGTGGGTCGGTGGGGGGTTCACTTGTCCTTGTCCATCATTAATCTTAGAAACCAACTTGAGGCTACCATCCAACTTGCACAGGTCACATCTATCAGAAAGGACAATCTTTAAAAATAATATTGATAATAAATCATTTTCAACAATTTTTTTTTTCTGTCTTCAAAAAATTCATCATTAATTCTAGTGCAAGTTTAATTTTAGCAGGAAGCACCCAATTTTCTTTTTCATTTTTATGGAGACAACATTCTCATAAGAATTCTTTGAGTATGTTTTTCCATACACAATTTTAGTAAATAAAAAATAAACAGTTTCTTTTCATAAAGTAAAATTATTTTTGTATAGATTAGAAGTCATCATTGGAAAAGTTAATATGAAAGTTTTTGTGTAATTTATGGGTAAACTATTTTTAGTTTGAAAAAATGTTTCAATTTTTTTCTTTGTTAAAGTTATTTAAAATAATTTACTCAAAGAGACTCGATCAGAATACAAATTAAAATTATAAATGATTTCATCATGATCATGATGTTAAGAAATATATTTAATCGTGGGTAGGAATTATACATGCCCTCAATTTTGATGATATAGAGTACATGTTGATCCAATATGCATGTGCATCTTTAGGTTACTATGCAGAGTTGCAAGTTTAATACCTCAACCCTATAACCTGCAAGATGAAAAAAGTAATCAACATATAAAAAAATTAAGACAATAAACATAAATAAAAATATTACCCCTTCAAAATAAAAACACTAATAATATTTACAATACCAAACATAAATAATGAATATAATAGAAGAAAAAAATGTTATAAATATATTTTTATAATTTACATAATATTTTTTTCAGAATAAAATCATAACAAAATTACTGACATAAAAAATGAATCAGTGTGATGATATTCTCAGTGAGTATTCTTTTCAAAATCTAGTGAATGGGTGATGATAAGGAAAGATACTTTTCATCTTGTATTTTAGTTTTTTTTTATCGGGAATAATATAATATAGTATATATATAACATGTATATTAAAAGATATTTTTCATCTTGTATTGTATTGTTTTCTTATAAGAAGACAATTTGAATAATATTTTTTTATTAAATACCAAATGCTTATTATTTAAATAAAAGTTTAAATCTAATTAGAACAATGTCATTGTTGATAGTGGAAATAGGACCAACACCATAAATGTAGTGATTAACTTTTAGGTAATATTAGTTAATATTAAAAAAAGCAATAAATGTAAGTATTATATGCACATTTATTGAATTTGGTTTGAAAAATATGTGACTAAAAATGAAAATAACAATACATACGTATATTTCAAAGTTTGGCAAGTTTGGTATACATTTAACAAAAAATAAATAAAAACAGAAGTAATTATTAAAATTATCTGATCATATAATTACACTCTAGATATCTTTTAAAGAATAGTATATTGATATATATATTTGAAAAAAAATCTTCTTTATAATTTATTAAACTTTTTTTTTATTTCTAGTTATCTTAAGATTTACACTTAGATTTTTATCATATTTATTTTTATTACTTATTTGTTCTTTTGATACATCATATTGAGTATTAAACTCTATAGTCGTTGCACTATGTCATCATTACCTTTAGTATACTTTTTTGTCAACTTAATAACTTGACTATTTTATATTATAATTATAAAATTTGTAATATCCTTCATCTAAAACACTTTTTCATCTTTTAAGAATTCAAAAATATTCATTTATTTATCTTATATATCTTCTTATAAAATTTCGTCTTTAATATGTATATATTGTAGGTTGAAAAGATCGAGAAAAATCTATTTATGAAAAGTCGAAGACTATTCCTCATAAGATAAAAACAAACTCAAACTCATCATCATTTCACTCATATAACAAACTTAATAAACCTGTTTATCAATATTAAGTAGAAATTCATATTGTTAATAAGGCTTATTATCATGGAGTTGCATATGGGTTTAATGAAAAGTCAATTGATCCACTACCATTCTTATAAATATGACTATTATTAATGTATATTTTTATTGATACTCAGACTAACTTAATCGTCAAAGTCTTTACAAGTACCCTTTCTCCCTCTAATCGAGAAGGAGAAGACGTTTGACTTAGAGATTTCATTCAGATTGCAGAAAATAATCCAAATACACAAATCGAGTTCGAGAAAACGGTTCACTCAAAGAAGTTTTCTAAAGAGCTAACCTTCAAGTTGGAACAAAGTCGAGGTCGATCAAAGTTGTTGCAGACCAAGGTTGAATGGGTGAAGGCCAAGTTAGAAGGATTGGAGCAATGATTTAAGGAGCTCCAAGTCGTTCATGAGAAAAAACGTAGAGATCATGAAGGAGTATTGTGATTAAAGGTGAAAGGGCTATTGTGAATAAAGGTGAAAGGGCTATTGTGATTAAAGGTGGACTGTGACAATTTTGGTGGTGACAGCCGGAGTAGATAGTGGTGCTTTTCTTCTTATGAATGAGTTTAGATTATTTTAGAAGTAAGAGAAGATGATATGTATAAGTTCTGAGTTTTTTTTTTTTTCGTTGAAATATATTACAGGTTTCTAAAAATTGAGTTCTAAAAGAAACTTTTGAAATGAATATTTCAAAAGTCATTTAAGATCTGTAGGGTATCTTTGGAAAAAGATCTTTTAAAAAGTCAAAAAATACATTTTAAAAGTCATACAACATATTTCGAGAAAGTCCTTTCTGAGAGTGGTTTCTTTTTAGAAGAATCATTTTTTTCTTTTCCTATCAGTTAAGGGGTGCGGGAAGTAAATAATGAGTGCAGAAAGCAACTGCCCCTTAAAGAATGAGTGGGCCTATCAAGGTTAGACAATCATATTCTTCTTATGAGTAAATGAGTAATTTCCTCATGAAATGTGACAATAAATACATTTATTTTTGGTAAGGAGGTTCACTTTAGTATTAGTCATAAAAATATCTTAAAACAATTATATATTAAAAGAATATATATATATATATATATATATATATATATATATATATATATATATATATATATATATATTAAAGAAATTATAGTATTTTAGATTCTATGTACAACACTTTCTCATTTCGCTTGTCATTATCTACTTATTTATACAAGGACCTACCATATAATATTAAAAAAATCAATTAATAAAAAAATTTGGTAGGAGGTAAATAATAGATTTTATAGTAAAAACTAAATTAATAACATAACTAATAATAAAATTATACATTAAATAAAAACTGAGAAAGTATACCATTTTATTAAATATGGTGATAGATAATAATTAAAGATATTTATTTTATTATTTCAACATTATACTTTTATATATCAATGTGATTTAAATAAATTTTAAATTCCTAATAAATTTTGGTTGTTTGAATTGAGTATCCAAAAAGATTTGATAGTTATATATATATTTTTGATTTGTTTTTATTGCTAAAATATTTGTCATTAACTTTTTACATGAATCATCTCTTATTAAATATCATATATTAAATAATCTTCTTTTCTTACATTTTTTTATTTTTCTATTTATCCTTGTCTCTCTTCATAATGCATTGCCACACAATTCCTCACTATCAAAGAAACATATGACTGAAGAAGAAAACATATGTAATCTTCATCATATGAGAGCCAAATTCCTCTGTACACTAAACCTAAAACGTGTAACTCCACCTCCAATGTTAAAAAGATGATATATTGGAAGAGAAAATCTTAAATGAAAATAAAAGACTCACCTTTACTTGCAACTATAATTTTTTTAAAATATTAAAGAAAACACTGAATTTATTGAACATAAAACATTATTCTCAAACCTATTAATATTGATACATAATTTACTGGTTATATATTTATTAAGAGAAATGGTTTAAAAGATAAGTTAAGTTATTAAATTGCTAATTTATTAAAAATATAAGTGTCAAATAAAATTATGGGATAAAGTGATGGTAATTATTAATGATAGAATATATATATATATATATGCATTTATTAATTTTTTATTGATAAAAATATGTTTTGACATTTTTATTTTAATTTAATCATTTTAAGATATTGCATAAGGCAAATAATAAAATACACTTTGCAAATAATAAAATACAGTCGTAAAGTAAAAAAAATTATTAAAATAATTATTACGAAGTGAGTTTAAGCATAACTCATCCTTACAAAACTGGTTTGTAAGGTGAGGATTGTCCTTACTATATACCATGAATTGACCTTATTTTTAGTAGATGTGGAATCTCTATCATACTCCCTCGTGCTCAACTCTTGTGTGAAACGAGATATTTAAGAGTGATAGTTCAATAGACCCATCAAATTTTGCTATAATAAACTTTAATATCATATTACAAAGTGATTATAAGTCTAACTCATCTTTATGAAATGAAATCTTTATGAAATGGACTTATAAGACATACAGATAGACCAAAATTGTCCTAACTTATATATCATAAATTAGTCTTATCTCTAATTGTGATGAGTGAAATCTCCAATACTATCATCTTAACTTACTTTTTAGTTAACTTTTTAACTTACTTTTTGCACAATCAAATCCAATAAAAATAGTGAATAGATGTGCATACCATGCATTTATTTTGAATTTTAATAATTTATGGATATTTATAATAATTTTCTTTAACCTAACATATAATTACTTTTAAAAAAAGATAAGGATGAACATTTTTATTCCTTTTTGCCTGGATTTGAGTGTCATGCATAAAGCAATGCATTTCTGTTTTGAAATATTAATTGTGACATAAATACATATATATTTAAATTTATTGAAGTATTAAATTAGAGGAATTGGTGAGAGAAAGTGAGTCCAAATGGAGAAGGCGTTAAAGTCAACCTGGAAAAGCAGTAAGCTTAGTGTGAAGAGAAGGGAAAAGGCAGTGATAAGGAAAACCTGTTGTTAAGGTCACCTGTCTCCTGCATGCCTTTTTCGCACTTCTCTTCAACCTTTATTATGTAAACCCGCACTGTTTTCCAACTTTGCATGCACTTTCTCCCTATATAAATATATACCAATTCACTTTCTCGCTCTTAACACAACACAACAATAATTCTCGTTTCCTTAGCGCTTGTAAGTGTACCTTTGTTGCAGCACACAGAAAGCGCCTACATAGTTGTTTTGTTTTCCAAGGATGGTTTTCTTGTCCCTTTTTATCTAGAAATCTGTGCGTCATTTTAATTCGTTTTTGTGTTGTTTCTAGGGTTTTTGAGTTTGCGGTGGATGGAGGTCGAGGTTTGCATGAACGGTGCGTGCAAGAATGGCTATACGAGAGAGTGGAAGAAAGGGTGGCCTCTTCGGTCGGGTGGATTCGCCAGGCTCTGCGATAAGTGCGGGTAAATTTGATTTCTCTCATTTTTTTTTTTCTGTGCTGAATTTTGACGGGTTTTTTCATTGTTGGGTGATTTTGCGAGTTTGTTTGACTCTTATAATGAATGAGTATAAGGAAGTCTTATTGGGTGACCACAGAATTTCTAAGGTCAAAGGATTTTGGAGTGTTTGTGACTGTAATTGTGACTGTGTGAAAATTCTTACTGAATCACTTTATATGCTTTAGATCTGCATATGCCAATTCAATTTTCTGTGAAAAATTCCACCTACATCAAACTGGTTGGAGAGAGTGCGACTTTTGCAACAGGGTATTTTCTTTTTCTATTTAAATTCTATTCAAGCCTTGTCTTTCTCTTCTTAGTGTTTATTTGACTTGGTTTGCAGTCTATCCACTGTGGGTGCATAGTATCAAGGTTTTCTTTTGAGTATCTTGATTTTGGAGGTATAGGTTGCTCAAACTGTCTGAAGGCTTCTCAACTTCCTCTGGTAAGGTTAATCTGAATATTTGTTTTTGATGGATGATTTCCCGGCTTAAAGCTTACTGCCTTAGTAATTAATATGGTTCTTGCTGTGTATATTTTAGTCAATCTCATATTTTTGAAAAATTGTACTTCTAAAATAGCACATGGATGTCTAAAATTATCACAGAAGTTACTCACTGAAGTTACTCACTGACAAATGGGAATACTGCTGTTGAAATTGTAAGGATTGAATGGAGCCATGTTGCTGTACTTTTCAAATATTTGTGAAGTTGTGATTGTGTTGTGTATAAAACAGAAAATGTAATGCCAGTTGATACGAATAATCTTTGTCAAGTTTAGTGAAGTTCAACTTAAATGTGACCTATAAAAAGAAGCAAATGTAATGTCACTTGTGTATTTTGGAAGACTTAATCTACACTTATTCTAATTTTCTGCATCCCTAGTTAATTTCTGACTGTCTCTCCTTCTGTCATATAGTTCATTTTTAAATTATGTTTAGCAAATTGTTTCACCTTGCTTGCTGGTTCCTCTTAGGGATACCTAGTCTTGATCTCCTATTATTTTATTTGACATAGTGTGAGATGTAGCTAGTAAATTTTTTGAAGGGTTGTTTAATTCTTGCTGCTATTATTTAAGACTCATTATCATGTAATGTTTTGATGCAGATACAGGAGACTGGAAACTCTATTAGGCCTATCAGATCAGTAAAAAATCAGGCAAGTGATCGTCATACTGAACATATTGATGACAGACTATTCCTCAATGGTTGTAGCAAAAGAAAACTTCACATGCGAAGCATTGTTGATGGTAGAGAATCCAGCCAGTGGCCTCAAGCTAAGAGAGATGAAATAGATTCATGTATTGATCTGAACAGGGAAGACATGAGATTTTCAAATGTGATGAAACCGTCTAATCATTCATTAAAATTTAGTACATTAGAAAATACTAGACCAACATGGGAGAGTAGAAGTATGCACAGATCAAGTCCATTGAATATTTCTCTGGGAGCCTCATCAGGAAACTCTGTGCTACCTTCTGCATTAGAGATTGTAGAAGGGAGATTTGACAGTAAAACACCATCTTCTTCCTTTCATCAAGGGCAAAGATCTCTCTCCATAATGCATAAACCATTGATGAATGCAATGACCATGAATATGGAAACAAGCAATGGCATGATCTCTCAAGAGCGTGTTGCACGACCACCTACTGATGGGAAAGGCAAGAATATGTTACTTTCTCGATACTGGCCTCGGATCACTGATCAAGAGCTTCAGCAACTGTCAGGAGAGTATCCTTTATATTTTTGCTTAATACTTCTTTTCAGCCCGTGCATTACCTATGATAAATGTTTGTTTTTATATAATTAAAATTCAGAATAAACAAATATTTTTAAAAACTATACTATAGATTTACAATGAACAATTTAAACTGTGATTAAAGGTTATTTTTACGATTGACAAATTTATCTAGAAAAAACTATAGGAAGAAATAGAAATGAAAGAATTGTAGTTTGAGTTTATGAGAGACTAGAAAGAGAAGAGTATTTTATGGTGTCCACTGTCGTCTAAAAGGTTGAATCACAATTTTTTATTAGAGAATTTTTTTAGCTCCATTTGTCTAGAAATACAAATTTATTGGGAGTAAATATTTGCTTACTAATAAAAAGTTTGAGAAAAAAATATGTTAATAATTTTATGTATTATTATAAATAATTGAAAAAGTTAAAACTTTATATAATAATTTATTTCAAATTCTAGGGAGAGGCGGTCTTGTCCCAGATGTAACACAGAGTGATCCTTTTTAAACAAGTAAATCAGTAATCTAGTAATCTCCCTAAATTCCGGTAATAAATACATTTGTTTCAGGTAACCAGTTTCAATTTAGTTATAACTCATAATAAAGATAATATCTCAAAAAACTGTTATTAAAAACTTTATATAATAATATCTCTAAACTGATTCTGAGTTTTATATATGTTTTTTTGGCAGAGAATTCTTTCTCACTATTCATGATATTATAACTGCTGATTTCAATACTATGTGTGCTTACATAATTTAGAAGGTAATAAAATCCACTATTAATATAGAAAATTTTGTTGTAGGTGGAAAATAGTTGTTATATCAAAATTGTACTAGTAAAAAAATCTGATACTTAATAATAAGATCAATTCATTAAACAAAAGGTGGTGAGTGTGCACACAATTGTATTACATATAAAAATCAATACATATAAAAACTGAAATAAATTAATATAAATGTAGGCAAAGAATTTAGGGTTGATTTACTAACTTTACTGTTGTTTTTAATTATATATATATATATATATATATATAATTAAAAACAACAGTAAAGTTAGTAAATC
>Ga0099824_1004335_pt1 | contig 20448 bp, 8 predicted proteins | sample SiratrowhiteBW_FD_76837 | JGI IMG/M metagenome (GOLD analysis project Ga0099824, IMG submission 76837) | Root nodule microbial communities of legume samples collected from California, USA - Siratro white BW | ecosystem: Host-associated > Plants > Roots > Nodule | place: USA: California... | reverse complement strand
GGATCATCAACTACAGTTCTGTACAGGTTTCTCTGTTTAATCCCTCTCAGAACTTATTCTAGGCCTTGAAGCTGTCAAAAAGTTTTTTTTTTTTTTTTTTTCTTTTTTTTTTTTTTTTTTTTTTTTTTTTTTTTTGTTTTTTTTTTTTATTTTTTTTTTTTTTTTTTTAATTCTTTTTTTTGTTTTTTTTTTTTTAAAAAAAATAAATAAAAACATAGTAATAAAAAAATAAAAAACCTTTTTAAAAAAAAAAAAAAAAAAAAAACAAAAAAAAAAAAAAAAAAAAAAAAAAAAAAAAAAAAAAAAAACTTTTTGACAGCTTCAAGGCCTAGAATAATTTCTGAGAGGGATGAAACAGAGAAACCTGTACAGAACTGTAGTTGATGATCCTGATTTCATGGTAAATCTTGAAGAATATACATCTCAAGCATGTGATTAATTAATTTACATTAATTAGTCGATGGGAAAACCTTGCCAAGCATTCTCTCCAAAGAGCATCCAAAAAACGAGAAAGAAGGTTCTGACACAGAAACACTTGTTCTTGCTCCTCCATTGCCATTGCCATTACCATTACCATTCCCGTGTTCACTCTCTCTACTCTCATCAGAACCAGGATCAACAACTATCTCAAAATCAGAACCACCATATTCATCACCATGATCTCTTGAAGACACAACCTGAGAAGAATCACTCTCAACAACATTCACCACAATGGGGGCTCTACAAATAGGACAATTGGAGTGTGAACTCAACCACATGTCAATGCACTCCACATGGAAACCATGGCCACACTTTGGCAAACACCTTCCCACCTCACCACCCTCAAAGGCACTCAAACAAATCACACACTCAAGTTCTTCATCTTCCATGGCCTTGTCATGCTCATAGATGAAGAGAGGAATTGCTCTGATGGTGGAAGAATCAAGGCCTTTGGCAGAGAGGGGTGAGGAGTCTTCTATGTTGAAGCTGTGGAAGTGGTGGAACCTTGCCGGGCCAAGGACGTCGGAGACGGTGACCGTGGTTCGGCGGCGGCGGCGTCGACGGCGGGCGTGCGCCTGAGCCCGTGCCTGAGCAAGGAACCATTTGGCATAGAGGTGGAGAAGGAGGACAAAGAGGATGACAAGGAGAAGGGAAATGATGGCTGCAAGCATAATGTTACTGTTGTCTGAGAAGATGTTCTGAAACATTTGGGTCAACGTGTTGGGTGAGTCAGGTTGGGTTGGCATTGTGTAGAGTGGCCAAAAGGGTGTTTGGTTTTGGCTCAAAGGTTTGGACTTGAAGGGTTTTATTAGTAGGGTGGGTGCCTTAGATTCTTGGTGTGTCTTTGTTTTTTGTGGGTGGCTCAGATATAGATGTATTTATTTTAGACACACTCTCTGTGATATATTTTTGTTCAAAAACTATATCAGATACTGAATAATTTGATGAACCTTAATATGACACTTCTAGATACAAAATATACATAATGGAGTGTGTGGTGGCTGTGTTTTGTTAGTGTCATGTGAAAGTGATTACGTGAGAGTGAAGTTAGTTTTGTATGATGGAATAAATTAGGGGTGTTGCCTCTTGCATATGATACACTTGCGTGTAGTGGTTAGCAACAAATTTGTGTGTTCTCATGCATTATTTTGTATTCAACTAGAAAGGGGTGTTGTTGAAGTCAAAGAAGAATCCCTATAGCCGAGGACGAGAGAGTGATGTGATGAGAAAAAGGTGCAGAAATGAAGGACTCGTGAAGGCGACGGCAGCAGAAAGAGGGTGGTTGAATTTTATTATATTCATGTGGAGCAGTGTACTCTTCCTAATACTTTATACCACATAGGTTTTTGTAGACTATGGTTTCGGTGGTGTCATTTTTTTAGTCCTTCGTGAGTTATCCTTGTAAAAAGTCATCTATTGGTGATCAAAATTTGTTAGTATTTTAATAAGATTTTGGTGTAATAGAATGGACAGAACGTAATTTCACTAATGTGGCGAATTTAGAGGATCCCAAGGCAGAGCCAGGGCATATAATTCCGAGTCAAGATTCTTGAGATTTTTGCAAAATGTTGCACCAAACGCAAAGTACACCAAGGAAAGGTAACCTTGGTTCAACCATTTTTTGCTTAGAAACAAAATTTAGTGACACCATTGAGACTTTTTAACCGTTGTACGGGAATAAGATATCTCTTCTTATGGGACCGTTGCTTGTCCAACTTCAGTATTGGGGTTAAGTTTTCTGATTTCAGTTTTTGTTATCATTTTGTTAATAGAAAATACGTGACGACTTAAAAAAGTATATATAAAGATTTTTAATAAATTGAATGTTTGATTCAAACATCTAAGATTCATGAAAAAACTTATAATGATAAACATAAGATATGATTACTCTGGTTATATTCACTTCTAATATTTGAATTCTTCTAATTTGAGTGTTGAAGTATTTTCTTAAACTCTTTTGAGGATTGATAGTAATAACTAAGACAGGACACAGTTATAACAAGAATTTAAAAGTAGTTGAAACCGACTTAAAACTAAATGATTATGTAGGCTAATTGGTCATAAGATAATATATATTATTTGGTGTTTTTGCTATGACTAAATGGTATATATACATGTGAGTGTGAATAATCTTTAATTATTTGGAATGTACGAATCATGTATATAAGGAAAAGTTGAATTTTTTTTAGTAGAATTGGGGTTGGGGTGGCCATTATTGTTTAAAAAGGATAAAGGATGTTGAAGGGTCCCATGTGAATGGAAACGAGAGGCATTTTTCTCTACACTTTATTTTGGCACACCTTGACCACCCTACAAGCAGAGCTAAATGACAAAAGCAACAACAGTAGATATATCTTTGCATAGATTCCACCATTTTATGCTGCATGCTTCCGACCACCATTTTAGACATGCCATGCTGTGTGTGTGAATGTTCGTTCATATTCAATCACAAAGGCTCGTGAACTCTGACGTACCCCAAACTGCCACCATGTAATTATTGTATCATGTAAAGAGGGACCTATCGCCTCTTCCCATGCACTTCAAATTATTGCACCTTTTCCTTTTTCACTTCACTTCTTTTTGTTATTTCATCATCACTCTACTCATATTTTTAATCTTAATGCATTCTTATTCTTTCTTTGATCTCTGTATATATAAAAATGTATTTTCAATCAGATATTCTTACTTATAAAAGATTGAATTAAAAATGTGATACACATAATGATTTGTAAAGTAATTATTAAAAATAAAACAAAAATTGTTTAAAATTATATTTTGAATGCATGGTTAAGATTTATGCGTATAAAAATATAACCATGATAGGAGTGGTTAGGTCTGAGGTTGTGTTCTGACAGAGTGAGGATGGGAATGAGTTGAAGAATTGATTGTTTGAAGTGAGGATGTAGGTAGATGCTTTGCTACACTCTACTCTTCCAATCATGTCTTTACATATGTGGTAAAGGGTATGTATGGAATATTCACAATGGAGAGAAGAGAAATATGATGGGTCAAATAAAAAATAATGAGTAAAATTAACGAGAAATGGAATCAAATTATAAACTTTTAATTAAATAAAAGTAAATGAGAAATAAGATAAATTAATATTTGTCATGATGAGAAGAGTGGGTCATTTCGATAACAAAGTAATGAAAATAAGATGAAGTATAATATTATGTTTTTTAATAAAATAATTATGCTAGATATCAGTATCGATTTTAATATCTAAAATTAAGTTAACATCTCAAAATTTACAAATTATTTATCTTGAGAAAGTAATTAAGTATCTAAGTGTGACTTTAAGTCCCACATTAAATAAAAATGAAAAAGCTAAACAATATATAAAAAAAAAATCCATAAATTTATTGTGAAAAAGCTAAACAATATATAAAAAAAAAAATCCATAAATTTATTGTCTTAAAGTTTTAAGTTAAAGATAGTGTCATTCTTTTATGTATCTTTGACTTATTTCTTTTTTTTAATCTTTCAACAACCACAAATGGTATCATAAATAAAACACAAAGATAGGAAAAGGAAAAAAAATATTTCTTTTCTTGGTTATTCAATAACATGAAAAAAAAAAAAAAACTCTTTTTAAATTCATAATTTTTTGTTTTTCACCATTTTGAGAAGAAAAAGAGAATGACGTATTTTGTTGTATTTAAAAGACAAGATTACGTTCGCTTTTGTATATCCCTCCTTTTCATCAAATGTGTATTTAAACTACAATTAAACAAGAGAAAATAAAATTTTCCTTTTTTATTTTCTTTTTACTTTTCTTTTCATGATCACATGTGCTGGGAGTGCCTACTCTGTGACACAATAATAGATGTGAAAACATTCTACTAAGAAAAGAAAAGGATTTTACTATAGTGGTGCATTTGATGGATAGATTTAGCCGTGAGAGAGTTTATAAATATTCAATTAATTAAATATCTAGACTTCAAATAGAAAAAAATAAAACAATATGAGAAGTTAGTGATGACACAGAATGAGTCCACTTGAATATATTTATTTTTGTCTTAGAAATAAAAATTCATATTACTTTTTATCATGTATGAAATTTGTATATTATTTTTATTTGTATGGAATAGTAGATATACGAGTCTGTCTATTAAAGCTTATTTATATTCTTTTCTTTAATGTTATGTATTAAGAAAGATACTTACATGAACATAAAAATAAAGTACCAGTAATAATTTTATATATGTTAAGTAATTACAGAAAAAAAATAATTATATATAATTGAAATATCATGACAACTAAAATATTTATTATTTTTCCAAATAATAAGAGGGAATGTACTATAGAAATTTTAAAGAATATAGTAGATATCAAATGAGTAAAACTGTTAAGAGAAAATGAAAAAATGCACTTTCAAATAAAACGAAAATATGAACTAACGAAAAAATAAAAGATAATTTTTTATATTGTTTAATAAACTAAAGATTTACTTAATTTTGAATAAATTAAGAGTAAGATATTTTTACAAGATAAAAAGTAAATAATAAATAAAAATATTAAAAAGATAAAATGTGTGCTCTAAAATATATTTAATTCAATAAAATAAAAATTTGTATTTCTTTAAGCGCAATACATAATTTAAATATAACTGTCAAATATCTAAAATAGTTTAAAATATCTTAAATATATAAATGAACTTGATAGATGTCCAATAATAAAAAGAGAAAATAAAAATTTGTATTTTTTTAAATGCAATATATAATTAAATATAACAGTCAAATAACTAAAGTAGTTTAAAATATCTTAAAGATATGAATAAACTTAGATATCCAATAATAAAAAGAAAAAAAATTGTAATAAAAGAAACATCTTTAAAAAAAAATGAAACCATCTAGTTAGCTAATACATTTAGAACTTTTTAATAATTTAAAACAATAACAAATATAAAGCATATGCAAGTCAGTTTACCATTCTATAAAGTATTGTGATGACAATAAAAACTAAAATATTAAACTTTAGAAAAAAATTATGAATGTCAAAGATCGCACATTATTTATAATAAAGCTACCATTTGCTAATAAAGATTTAAAAGCAGCGTTTGATAACAATGATAAAAAAAATAACAAAAAGATAAATATGTCTATCAAAATATTTACATTTACAGAATACAACATATATTAACCTCTACACAATATCATAAAAAAAATTAGTTAAACGCTTAAAAAGAATGAAATTCATAACCCTACTATATTTAATCCATGTAAACCGACTAAAGATATAAAAACAAAGACCTATGAACCATTGATTTAAAATCATTTAAAGATTGCAAAGTACTTTAATTAAAATTAACATCAAAATCATCTTGTCCACTTTACATTTACTTAGTTTAGAGGAGATAAATTCATATCAAAAGAGCAGGGAATGATATGCAAAACTGGGAATAATACTCTATTAAAGGACTAAAGGTTAAGATTATAGAATAGGAAATTAAAAGAAAAATGAAATAAACTTCTACATTTATAAACTAATTCATAAAAATTTTCTGACATAATATTTTTAAATTATTATTCTAATTTATATATAAGCTATTTTTAACTCATAAAGAAATTCCCCATTTTTTCACCTAAAATTGTATATAAAGAAATTTGTTTTAACATGTCCAATAATATTAAAACTATAACATAAATGAATAGCATTTATTCCTCCTCCCAGTAGTATTTACAAAAAAAGAATAAAAGAATTATCACATTACACTTAGAATAGTATCACGTGTGTATTAACTGTATATAATATTTGTGAAAGATATGTCATTTACAGTTGAAGTGAAACAATATTGAACTTGAAGAGCGTAACTTGCCTTCAAAATGGTATTTTTGAACAATGTAGTCCATTAAGGATAATATTACATTTTGCCAATAAATTGAAATCAGAAGAATGGATAATTGGTTCTGTGGGCGTAGTTGAAGTATAGTAAAAGAAAAACAACTTTTCTTTAATTCATTTCAGTCCATTAGTTTATATCTTTTTTCTTGGACACCAGTGACTCCCATTTGTATCTCAATTATCGTATGAAGAGGAACCTGGAAATCACAATCTCAAGTTAGATATCTTCACCATATTCATCATCATTAACCAAGTGATCATTTATCCAGCTGACATGATGAACACCACCAAAATTTGTAAAGAAAAAGTAAATAGAAGTACAAGTAAGGCAATATTCATTCCATTTATCAACCAGAAACTGTAGTTTATGCTTTGTAAACTCTTCTTTGATTTAGTACTTGAGATTGTACACATTGATAGAAATGATTGATTCTCTCTAGACATGTTGTAGCCTATGTAGCACGGACACAACGCAGACACGGATACCAACACAGACACAGACATGAACATGCACATGGATACGAAGACACATGTAATCTCCAAAATATAAGACACGGAGACATGAATCTATATATTACATCACTATAAATTATATGAATTGACAATTAAGATTTATGTATTAAAAAATCATCTATGAATAAGATTAACCAAATATAACAAAAAAATGAATCTAATTCATCTTTCTAAAATCCAAAAAGTGAAAAGAAACATATATAATTTAAATATTTCTGATTATATATATGAATTGTTTCTTATCTCTATAGTAAATTTGAGATTTAAAAAACTATTGTATTAGTCCCTTTTAAAATTATATTAGAACTGTGTTAGAATGGTCAGGTATCCAAGAAAATGTCTTTTGAATAGAACACTTCACCGACACGTGTCGTATGAGTGTCGTACGCGTGTCAGTGTCTGATGTGTGTCGGACACGGAACATGTTATTTAAAAAGACGTGTCCCAGCTTGGTGTCTATGCATCATTTTGTATAAAGAAAACTTATGCAATATAAGCCATTGTTCTCCAATCAACTTTGAAGTTTCACTGCCATAAAATAATTTCATTAAATAAAGTATTACCAAGATAAAACTCCAAATCTGATTGGAGAATAGTAACATCAAGACTAATGATATTGTGTTTTCTCCTTTTCTTATCAAGAATTGTGAGGCCATATTCGTTGTTCTTTAAATATTTGCAACCAAGTCAATTAGACCAAAGCATCATTCAACTCCATGTTTCATATGCAACCATCTAATGAACATATATGATAGAAGTTCAGCTAACCTCAATATGCGGAATTTCATTCAAAGGCCTGTCAGCAAAATATGCATATAGTGCCCTCAAAACTGCCTGCAATTAGAAAGTATCGGAAAACCTCAGTGACTAGAACAAGTCAACCATAGAAGCAGGGATTTAGCTTAATGTCTTGTGTAGAACCTGGTGAGATATCACAACAACAGGTGCTCTTTGTCGCTCAAGCTCTATAATTACAGGTTCTAACCTGTATTATTAGTAAAACTGGAGTTATTTGCATCAAGCAAGTTGAAGCAAGGAGCTAAATAATGTTCATAACATAAAATGTACCTTTGAATAACATCCAAGTAAGACTCGCCACGAGGATAACGATACCTAAGCTTGTCCATCTTGCGGGACCTGTAATATGAAAGGAAGAGGGGTGGATAATAGCCACGACTTAATTATATTCTAACCCCAAAACAATAGAAGTTTCACACTGTGCTTATTTGATATCTGATACATTTAGCTGCATTCACTTGCAAAGAAGAAAGAGAGTACAAGTTTGCAACGTACTCATATTCCTCTGGCATGTTTTTCTTGATTTCAGCGTATGTCATACCATCACACACCCCTGCATTTATCTCATCAAGTGCACGCCATTGTATCTAACATATAGATAGCAGGTCATAATGTGTAAATTTGTGAACCTATTTCTTGTGAGATAAATAACATTACAGTACACAAAAATAAGCTTAAGATTGACAGTTACCTTAGGAAACCCAACAATTGGACTTGCTGTGAGAATTGTTCGTTGTAGTGTGCTAGTCCAAATCTAGACAAACCAGTTACAAAATACCACAAATCACCCATCACTTTAACACTTGCTTATATTTATACATGCTGTTTAGCAGATTCCTATAATCATTGGCACTAGAACACAGTTCAACGTAAATGTTATATGCAGATTTAGCAGACAAGTACTTAGCCATACAAGCGTAGAAGGATAATAGCTTCAAGCATAAACTTTGTTTGAGCATTGAATTTCAAGGAAAATGACAGAGATTGAATCTATACAGTTGATAAAGCTTACAGAAGCAGCTCGTTCTGATTTGAGACGCTTTCCAACAAAATTGGCAAGTTTCTTTGAATAAAGTTCCCCAGCCTCACTGTAACAACAAATTGCATAGAGCTCTAGGAATTCAGCCAAATATTAAAATTGATTCTAAAAAATGTCAGATATCACATAGAAAAGAGAGTACTGAGCCAACATTCAAACATTAGAACTATTTTACCATTTCAAACATGTATGAAAGTCCCTGAATTTATTAACTAATAACCCTTTGTCTTCCCTCAGAAACCAAATGTGAAATTACACTAGAAGTCACAAGCCTTATTTCTACAATTGAAAGGGGTGAGGGGAAGATTGAAGAAAAAGAAGACAGGGAATCTTAAAGGTTCAAATAATGAAACCCCACTTTCCACAATGTATTTGTTAATAAATAAAAACAGTGGTCAAATTGTTCGTATACTGATTTATATTCATCTCTCTTTCAAAACTAAGAAAATACCTTATTGCAGTATCTCCTCCAATTCTGCCTCTCACATTATCCTGACTTTCTCCATGTCGAGTAAGTAATATTGGGCGTGGAGTAAGATGTGTATTTACCTGCAGCACATAAATTGAGGTTCATAGAAATGTATGAAAATTAAATAGACATAAAAAAGTTACCATTGACACAAAGTCTATGCATAGCTTCGTAGATATTGGTTTTCTAAAATATATCACTTTTTCAACTATCATTAATCTTCTATAAAAACCATTTTCATTTTATAACCATTCACCAAGAAGAGCATGTCCATTTAAGTCAAATTCAGACTGAGCAGTGCTATTTCCTCAGTAACATTTTCCAGGAATATTGACATGCATGTACGATTGAAGATAAAAAACTAATTAATTAGCTTAGTTCCAGCATCCATGGGTTTTGCGTATTTCATGTTCCATGAAGTTAACATGAGTCAACTTGGACATTATATTAGCTACGTATTAATTATTGTAAACCTCCCCTATGTAAGCATAAAATACAATGGTTTTACTCGATAATATTTTACCCTTAATCTGGTCAAGAATTCCTAACCCGGCCAATTAAATTTAATATTTCACTTCCTGCATCATGTCGCCAGCATTATTCCTAAAACAAAATTTAAGAAACACCTGCTTATAATTAATAGCTATCCATCTTGTCTACAGTCAACAAAAGACACTTTGTTCTTTCAGATTGAGTATAATAGTCCTCAGGATTTGAGCTCAGCTAATAGAACTTTGCATTTGAGGAGTAGTTATAAGGAAAGTATCATAAAAATGTTCTCTTGATTTTTAGAAGATTCTTGCATCTTGCATCTGACCAATAAACGATAAAGTCAGACCCTGGCCACTAAAAAAAGCATTGTACTGGCTTTCCACAAGGCCAATTGTGAAAGCTCAATTATGCATTTAATCACATAAGACCAACCAAATTATTTACATCACATAATGTGGGTTAATTTTAAGGAACTTTGTACCTTCAAAGGATAAAAGTTCGGAGTGATAGGTCATTTACATTTTGTCAATATTGGGTCAGGTAAGTATATTAATCAACTTAATTGTTTATTTTGTTTTGTGCATGTATGCCAATCTTCGACTGTAATTTTGGTATTTAACTACATTTAAAAAAAGCTTACCAAGAAAAAGACAATTCGTCCAGGAAGGTAGCCACTAATATTGTTCACCTAGACCAAAAGACAGAAGTTATTAACGATTAACAAATCAAAGCCACAATTGAAACTAAATGGGTAGAGCAAAACTCAAGGACATGCACGCAGGGAAAGGGAAAGAACACATTCAATATGCTGCTGAACTACATATTTTTTAACATTTTTTCATCTTCTACAATTATCAACACATGCTAATCCCATCACAGATTTCTTGTATAGTATTACTTCATTCTATCCCCTTCAACTATCAAATAACAGCTACTATACGGACAATAAACTTTCGAATGCAATCTCTGACTAGCCAACCCAACAATCAACTGTGTAAAAGGATTGTGTTCAATGAAACAAAGGAATAAACATTGAGCTTACTTGTATTTGTCCACCATGTCCACTGACCATATCAATCATTTTTATGTAAGATCCTTCATTTACAGTTTCATAAACCTGGTGCATGGAATCAACATTAGTTAAGGAAAAACCTCAGCTTGAACAGTCATTAAAAGAACATGGTATGGTATACACGTACCTTTTCATAATTTGCTAGACGATTTTTGAAGTCTTCCAATCCAGCCTCATAATCTGGCCTGCAAAAGAAAGTTAATTGCATGTGTATCCACATAGGCATCAAAATATCACAGGTTTTAAATGAAACATTACTCTTCTGCATAATCAGGACTTTGCTGAATTTTCAGACGAATATTCCTTTCAATTATATTTACATCATTGCATATTGTTTCAAGGAAGATTATCTACAATGAAAACACAAATATGGATCAGAAGAGTTCAAAATTAAATATCATATTCTATTTCCAGTTCCATCTTTGACTACCTTGCATCTTCCTTTAGCCAATTTCATCAGCATATTTCTTCGTTCCTTGCTACTGTTTGTGGCATCAAATATCCCAACCTAAATCAAAATTAAAAATTAGCAAAATAATATGAAAGAACACATTAAAATAACAAAAATGAACTTACCTGGCCACCTTCTTGCATCCAAGAGAACATATCTTCAAAAGCCAGTGCTGCTACCTAATGGCACGTGATATATTAAAACTATGTACACAGAGAAAGGGTCAACGTGGGGTCAACTTTATGAGCAACATTGTGAATCAAATATTTGAAGTAACATTATATTGAAGGTTAACACGGTCTAAACATGGTGATGCCTGCGAATATGATTTTTTCTTTTGTTTCATTTATTCTAGATTAGCTGGGTGGTGTTACTTTATATTAACAGACATATTAAAAATAAATCAGAGTCTTAGCGTTATAACATTAACCCTTGTACATAGAAAAAAAGGATTAAACTATGTCAACCCCCTGTTTTTCACCGTCTGATTTCCCATCCCTTTTGAGGTCTTGCACTATGTTGTAATTACCAATCATATAGAATATTCGCACATGATAAATAATACTTTTGTTCAAGAAACAGTGGCATGGATGATTCAGGAAAAAAAAAAACAGTTAGTTTGGTTTCCTTGAAAGGCCCGATGACAAAATAATTTGTTAAAAGAAAAAGATTCAAGAAAGAATATAGTCCCATGGAACGATTCAACAAAATATAGTAGCAAACAATCACAGAATTTTAAATAATTAGTAATAGTAAACAATTATGGCATAGCATGAAAGCTATAGGTTTTACTAGGTCAGTTATCACAGACTTGCAGTTAATCTACTAAATTATATAATTATAAAAAATAGATAAAAACTACCTCATTGCGTGCCTCCATTCCTTCAGGATTATCAGCTCGAAAGAAATCAGCAGACTGCAGAGAAGAATGACATGATTAAGATTTCCCAAGAAAACATGAGACTAGTGGTGCAACATTTTGATTTCCAGAACATATCATTTAGAAAGGGAATCATGTTGGGAGTTCCACATTGATTAGGATGAGCTTCCTGATGTGGTACTTAAGCTTTAAGGCTCTCCTACCTAAAGGTCTAGTCTTTTGGGTTGGGCTCTCCTCTTGTGCTAAAGTCCTAACATTTGATATTTGTTTTGAGTGTTAGTCTGGAAGAATGAAAGGCAGAGAATTAGTATTAGTATACTATGTGCCTCATCAATGATGATAGGATAATAAAATTCATTCTTGGAGTGTTAGCTCAATATAACAGATTCAAGTTCAGCAAAACGAAATTGTAACAATATATTTGGTCCACATTTCAATCCCACAGGGATTTCATTTGAAAGGGTGTGTTATAAAAACATTTTTTTTGTCTCCCACAGCTTAAAAACTAAGATTTTAGGTCAAGTGACTTGGACTCATTAATAAGTGTGTCCTTGTGAATACCTGTTTTAAGGATGAATAAATTGAAATGCTCACTTACTAATTCAAGCCAATGTCTATTATCTACCAATGAAAGGTCAAACAATTATTTAAAAAAAAAAAAAATAGTGAACACCTTACACCTGAACAGAATCTACAGTAGCACTTGACAAACACAGAATCTACACATGAATTTTGTTCTCAATTTTTGGTGAATTTACAAAATAGGAGATTGGGGTGGGGGTTTTAAAAGTTGCTACATTTTGATTCCATCAAAAAGGGATGGAACAGAGGAGAACATAATAGAACAGATTGTTACTTCAATTTCGTTCTTTCTGAATGTGAAATGCTGCCACCTATGCATGACGCTTTGGCATCGTACTCGTTCCCTAGGTATAAAATCACGAAAACCAGCACCCCATTAAAATCATCATGAAGTCCCTAAGCATAAACAACTGTAGATTTCTCTGTAATGTAAATTCCCTAGCTATTCAAACTAGATGTCCTTCCAGACCCACTTTGTCAAACGAGTAATGCTGCAAACATACCCATTTAGGCACAAAATGTCACATTCCTACACAATATTTCATCGGTGGTGGAGCTGGATCAACTATTCAATTGAATTCCAATTTCTTCTGTTGAATATAACGGAATTTTCTTCAAGTCACTTGACCTCCAACTACAATGACAGCTATGGTGAAATTCTACTAAGGTTCTTATCAAATGGTATCGGAACTTTCTACCACACTTTTTTCACCCTATACTTTCTGCATTACCATGAACCAGATATTCTTATGATAATCAGTATCATGCATGAGTATATAGTACTACATGCAATGAAAATAAAGCAACAACTAGATAAGTGAGACAACATTTCTCTGCAATGATGATAACTTTTGTGCTATTAAATATATGTAGTTATGCAGATAATCATTAAATGAGAAGGCGTAATGATTTCACAGATAAACATTACCTGATTTGTTCCATGCTTAAGGCGACGGTACTGCAACATAAATAAATAAGTTTGTTAATCTTCAAAGTTCATACATGACAATTGATGTATTTCCAGTTTATAACTAGGTCAAAGTATACTGATTAAATAAATGAATGATCTTAAGAACGTGAACAACCTTCCCAACATTGAAGTGTTTGGTATTATGACCTAACCAACGAAGATATCTTGTAAGTTTAGCTGCTGTGAAAGTTTTGCCTCGGGCGGGCAGACCCACCTACATAAAAGTAATTTCCAAATTCAAGCTTTTGGCATATCTTCTAAACTTACAACTAGAACTCCACATAGAAGCAATAAAAAACAGTGACTGAGAATTACTAAAACTATGGATATTGATGAGTAAATAGTGCAGCACAGTAATGAACAATTCAAGAAAATTTTGATATGAAACAAAGAAATATTATTCAGATAGCTCCTAAACATTTACAGGTCAAAGGCTTAAGTAGATTGGCCAATGAGAAGGAAATACGAAAAATAACTCAGAAAAGGAAACTAAACAAGATAGAAACTAATTAAAGGAAACTAATTATCTCATAACAAAATAGAAACCAGGAAATAAATCATCCCATAACAAAAGAGAAACTAAGTACCAAGATTTGAATCGGTAACTAAATATTCACCGTGCCAGAATAATACCAGGATAATTGCCAGATGTCTATCTTCCTTGGGACCCATCATCTGATCAGCAACAGCTGCAGCAGCAACAGCTCCAGCAGCAGCTGGCATTGAATTCTATCAATAAAAAGGCAAAGGAGCAAAACAATTATTTGTGAACAACCTCACAGTATGATAAGTTATTTGACATGCAATAAATTTGAACAATAAACAGAAATGGAAATCATTTATACAAACCTTGGTATCAGCAGAGAAAATATTTGAACTAGAAGATTTTACAGGTCTAGGAGATCCAACACCTCTATCAACAAAAAGTCCCTTCTGACTCTCTTGCCTTTGGAGAGGCGAAAATGTTCCAACTGACTTGGATTCAACCATTCCAGAACTTTGAAACGTCCTAGATGGATCAGGCACAATAACCTCCATCTCCTGATTGGAACATCAGCATAACCTATTAGATGTAATGAATTATGTGTTGCAGGAGCAAGAGTCAATGTAACTGTTATAATTATGTAAACAAGGAGTTGATCCTATATAATCAGGAATATTTAGATGTATATTAGGAACATTTTTATTTAATCTCATATTATATCTTTATTATTAGAGATATCATATCTCCTCTATATATTGTATTAATTCCTTTTTGTTATAAAGAACCTCTATTATCTTAGAAATACAAGGTTTCAGCTTAATGTTTTTCTGTTTCCCAGAGTTAAATAGTAACCTAGTAGCTTACTTCCTTATGTATTTCCTCTAACGTTTGAAGTGCCATTTTTCATTTTAAACATCCCATACCTCTGTTATTTGTTACTCATAAGGACAAAAAGATATATATCAAAGAGAGAGAGAGTCAAGTCAAGTAGAGTTAATCATCTGCCTGCTAGTCATAGATGTCGACAAACAGAAGAGATTTCATTTCATTCTTAAAAGAATTAATTTTACGTAATACTGTTACTTATCCACTACAAATATAGAAAAATAAAGGTTCATGAGAAAGCACCAAATTTGCACATTATTATAATATCAAGCATCTGTCTGATAATCAAAATTATGGAGCACAGAAGGCATGTTCAATCTTGAACCAAATAAACTCTAATATACATCCAATTGCAGATACATTACAAAAAAAGAGTGAGGATTCATGGTGAAAAAGTGAACAGGTTGAAAGTAAGCACTTAAAATTTATTGAAGGGATAACAATGGACCGATTTATGTTTCTAATTAGTCAAATTATCCTCACAAAAATAAGCTGTACAGCTAATAGTCCATTTAGAAAATATAATATAACTATAGAATGCAGTTTTGAAAGTAAAACCTTGATGGGAGATGAATTGCTGCTAGACCCACTAGCAAGTGACCTTGGATTCTCTGTCAAGTTAGCTGCGTATACATGGGCTGTATTTGCAGAAGTTGCTGGAGTTGGGACAACATAATGCTCAAGATCAAGTTCCAAACCCACAGAAGAACCATTCTGGACCAAAAAATAAAGTAAGTCTAAATCACTTGAAGCTTGACAATAAACATTGCAAGTAGAATCCCCCTCAGATTAGAAAAATACTACAGAGTTGCAATTGAAGAAAACGCCTGATTACATATCACATATTGAACAATCAAGGGAAAAATTAAATAGAATATCAAACTGACCAATATTTTGGCACTATTTGAAAATTATTGTTTAGAAAAAGGTGAGGCTTTAAGTGCAAGGCATCCCACATGTGCATACTATCTCAAACCTCAGAACAAGATTAACATTCTGTGAAACAGTGGATTACAAAGTAAAATGAAGGTTCCAAGAAGGATTGTTTTGCTTTTTTTACCTCACCACCTGTCTGAGGTGCTGAATTTATGCTGACATCAGGAATCCATCTCACAGATGAAGGCCGGAAATTATCCTGATAAGCCCTCCAACTAGCAGCAAGGTCAAATGGAGAAACCCTGTCTGCTTTGACAAACACTTGATACTCAAGAACCTCACCGCTTTCAAGCCTAAACAATGCAAGCCTGGCATCCTCTTCCAATGCTCCCCCAACAAGCAGGCGGCTTGGACCCTCCTCAACAAAACAAGGTGCATTGCTGTCCTTGGGCTTCAACAGGAATTTGAAATCCAAGGTTTCTGAAACCCACAAATAATTCAAAAATCTAAACACTCCTTCAATTTCAGTAATGTCAAAATCATGCACAACACAATTTCCATAACCTAACTCCTTTCATTCCACAAAATTGCCAGGACTCCTTAATTCTGGATTCCTTCTTATGTTAAAGGCAACAAAGCCATTGCTAAGAGTCACATTATCCTTCCTTTTTTCCCAATAACCTCTCAATCTTAAGACATCAGGTACTATTTTATTAAGCATACTTTTGTTAAGGGAATGAGATAAGGAAAAGAAAGAGACAAAGGGTTAATTACATATTTAAATTTTAGTCTATACAATATACTCATTTTTTTGTTACCTTTTATCTTTTCTTTTTAAAATAGTCCTTTCGTATTTATTCTTTTACATTACTATTTGTTGCTTCCTAGTTGCCACTAATTGGTGAGGTGACTACATCGCATCTCATTGCACGTGCTTACACAATTTTTATTTTAGTATTCTAAAGGATATGTTTGTACGAGTTTCTCCACAAGTACTTCTGGAAGAGAAAAACAAGAAAAAAAGTAAAGTAAATTTCTCGATAAGTTAAAATTAGCTTATACATAAATTTAAAGTAAAAATTTAGAGAAGTTACACGACAATGTTTGTAGAAATATGTATAAGCTAATTTTAACTCATGGAGAAGTTAATTTCAATTTTTCTCTACTAAAAGTGCTTATAAATAAGTTTGTCCAAACAAACAGTAAAGACACTTAATTTTTTTAGTCCCTCACTGTCTAACTTTTTCCCTTCTCCTTCCAATTTCTGGCACCTTCCTACATCCCAGATCCATGCACACATACATATTCATAAAGCAAGAGACAAATTATTAAAAAATCAAAACTTTTGAATGCAAAAAAGCAAAGAAACCGCACATGTAACTCAAAGCAAACAAAGCAAGGGAAGGAAACAAGCATTATATTGATTATGTAGAACAACCAAGCTAAACTCTGAAACCCACACATAATTCAAAAACCAAAACCCCTTTAATTTCACTGTTGACACAATCAAGCACAACACACTTTCCATAACCAAAATCAATTGGTTCCCCAATATTGCTAAGACAACTTTGTTAAATCAATTACATATTATTAAAAATGAGAAAATTATATACTTTACGCTGTCATTCAATTAGAAACCGAGTATATGCTTAATTTGTGGACTTTTATGATAACTTTTTGTCCTACATGGTTTCTATCTGATTAAAAGTGTAAAACATGTTTAAAATGACAGTGCATAGAAATTAAGCTGATTGGAAACTACAACACTTGGATGGGAGGAATAAGAGAGAAAAGGTCTATATATTGAATCATCAATCATAAATCTGTTAGTGGACCACCTAAAAGAAAAGCCACCAGACCACCATGGACAAAAGACTTTATCTTAGAATAGGATTCTGTTGGTTATTTTATCCTTATGAGCTGTATATATTCGCCCCTTTTACTGCAATCCTACCCAGTAACATTCGTAGGACTACTCTTACAAAATTAGAGCAATGAAAAATATCAATTCTCTTTCTACTTTCTTTACTATCTTCCCTGCAAAGCATTTCCTTCTTAGATAATAGTAGCAGTCACCTAACAACTTTGGTTTTTTCATTGTTATTGACATGCCTCCCAAACCTTCGTCCAAGGATCCTGCAATCCTCTCAAAACCGTCTATGAGATGGTTACTTCCTTACAAGCTAGCTCGGAGGCTCAAGATGACCATTTCTTGCTTCTAACAAACCTTAGACAACCATCATGGAATTCTCCAAGCTTCCATTACCTCCCTCACCAACCAGGTTTTGTCCTCCCAACTACCTATGCTACGACCCCCACTTCACCACCCTAGTCCATCATTGTCACTACAACTTCTTCACCATTATGTCCTCTCCCAAACATTGGCACCTATCCTTACCTCTCACCAAAACCCCACTTACTATATGCCATATCCCCTCATGGTTACTCAACCCCTACCTTCTCCACCTCCTTCCTATAATGTTACCACGACCATTGTCCCTTTTCACGAATCACCCCATGCATCCTTTGCACCCCTCCTTCATCGACCAACCGCCACAACACCTTTCCCTCATCACCTCACTATGCTATTCAGCCTCTTCACACACACACACACCCTTTCTCCCTCATTCCGCTCCCCAAAACTGCAACCAGTGGCTTTTGGTGGCTCGGAACCTCTTGACTATTTATTTCAAGCTGAATAGTTCTTTTCCCTTTACCAGATTCCTCTTGAACAACGCCTTCATATGACTTCCCTCTACATGAGAGGTGATGTTCTCAGCTGGTTTAAATGGATGCAGCACAATTCCCAGTTTACAACTTGGGATATTTTCACTAAGTCCTGGAAAATCGTTTTGGCCCCTCCTATGAAAACGACCAAGCTGAACTCTTCAAGCTCTACCAATACGGTTCAGTAACTGACGACCAAACAGATTTGAAGAAAATTTGTAATTGTGGGATTGCCTCATGAGGTTTTACTAAATTGCTCTCTATCAACTTCTATAAAATCTACTTAAAAGTATTAGATAACGTAATTTGTGATTGGATTATAGTATAAAATTGATTTTACTGGATGACCATTAAACTGAAAAAAAACTGGGAAACAGAATCAGAAACAGAAAGAAAAGACAAAGTAGAAGGTATTACCGTGATTAGGAGGGACAACAAAGCTAAGTTCCCACATTGACACCGATTCCCGCTCCATGAAAAGCTAACACCAAAACCGAAAAAGGAATGAGAAACAAGGAAAAAGAAGACATACCCAGACGAAGATGACGCGAAATGAGAAAAGGGCAGGGACAAAAATTACAGCTTTGGAAGGATCCCAAGAGCCGACGAGAGGAAGAGAGCCATAAACGTGAGGAACAAGGTCCCCAGTGAGCTTGTGAATCTCCATCTTGAGAGAGACGTAGAGTTGGCCACCCGCATGGTCGAGCCTGTCACTCCCTTCCTTGCTCCCTTCCTCCTCGTCCTTCGATGCCCCCGTTCCCATATCTCTGCGCGAATTCTCCTTCAATGATTCTGCAAAAGCAAGAAAAGTGTGTGTTTGAAAGTTGTTGTTGTGTGTGTGGATGTGAATGGATTAATGGATAGGTAGAAGAAAAGGGACCGGTACGTGATTGTGTTGGGTTTGGTGTGATATGGATAAAGAGGTTTGAGAATTGGAAAAATGAAAATGCAAGAGAGAATTTCGTGAGTTGCTCTTGGAGCCTTTATACCTCTCTCTTTCTTGTGCTTTTTGGGTATGTCTATGTGCATAATCGTATCACATTTACACGTGTTACTGAATCAATGAATCTGAAACTGAATGAATTGCATATTTGTTTGTACTTCTGTTTTCACATGTATGTTTATTATTTTCTTTTTTGGTCGTCCCAAAACTAGTAAGTCGTTAGCAACTGATTCTCCCTGCAAAAGGTATTTGTTGATTCTGATTCTCAGTGATTCTTTGATCAGCACAAAATAAATAGTATATAGTTACTTTTCATCCATGAACATTGTGATAAACTATCACAGAAAATACTTTGATCAATCAACATTATCAATGATGAACTAACTATTCATTTGGATAAATGCATCCCTTGTTTTTACAAATGAAAAGTGCATGTATTTAATTGTACCTACAAGGCTGTCATAGTTTAATAAGATTACTTCATTTAGAAACTGTTAGGAGACATTTGCACAGATAAAATGCAAGAAAGTTGAAAAATTAAGAAAAATAATAATATTTAAAAACGAAAAACGACACAGTTTAGTTTTTGTAAACTTTTTATGCTGGTTGCAAAGATTTAAAAGAAGAAAGATGGGAATTTTTCAAACATAATTTATTTAATTATTAATATATTAATATTTATAATTATATAATAATAAAATAAATATAATTAATTATAAAATATTATTATAATTAGTTTTTAATAAAATTATAAAAATAATAATAAAAGTAATATAACTAAATTAAAATAAATTTATTAAAAGAATAATTTAATTATATAATATATCATAATAATATTAATAATTACTAAAATAATAATATTTTATATAATAAATTATATATAATTTATATATAATCAATTACGTATATAACGTAATCGATTGTGTATATATAATAAATATAT
>Ga0099824_1004334_pt1 | contig 20454 bp, 8 predicted proteins | sample SiratrowhiteBW_FD_76837 | JGI IMG/M metagenome (GOLD analysis project Ga0099824, IMG submission 76837) | Root nodule microbial communities of legume samples collected from California, USA - Siratro white BW | ecosystem: Host-associated > Plants > Roots > Nodule | place: USA: California... | reverse complement strand
ATATATAATTATCTACCCTAAGACAAATCTTTATTTTAAGTAAATGTAATTTTTCTTGTGAAGTAATGGTTGAACATAAATCAATACTATTGAAAAAAAAAAACATAAATATGTTAGTGTGAAAAGTGTTATCAATATCAAACTTACAATTTTTTTTTCTAATAATTAATGCTTTAACTTAGTTTTGCTTCAAAAGGACAATATTGCTACTAAAGATCCCAATTGAGAAGTGTTATATCAACAATACATAGAGTGACACTTGCATAATAACATTTGTTGCATAATCCCAATCCCTCTAAATTTTTGATTTAGCAAAAAAAAAGATAATTTGTTTTATTGGTTCCTCCAAACCAAAACCAAATCTGACCAAAAGGGATGCATTAAAGACAATAACAAAAGAGAAACGGAAATGAAGGCATGAGAATCAAACACAAACACATGGAACATGGAAGAAGGAGAGGTCACGCCACAAACATTGGGAAGAAAACAGGGCTACGAAATCAAGAATTTATTTATTTTTGTTTTAATTTTATTCATACGAAATATTTTACTAATAATAATAAAAGAAAATGTCTTTTTTTTTTGTTAATAATCCAAATCTCATCTTTAATATTTGTGACAACAGGATGTAGATATACATACAATCGGTTTTCAATATCTAGAGGAGTGTGTCATTTATGGTATGGAACCGTTCATTCAACGTGTTATAAATATTTGTTTGAGATTATTTTCTTTTTAATATATACAGCTGGTATAAATTTATTTTCATCTAAAATATATGAGCAGTGTAAATTTTTTTATAAAGTCATCACCTCATCAAAAATTATCAGTAAAATTATTAAGTTTATAATTATTGTTGAGAGTTATATGAAGCTAACTTTTCATTAGTCAGTAATATAAAAATATTTACCATAATAAAGAGTTAAAATTAAACTCATATAAAATAATAATAATAATAATAATAATAATAATAATAATATTTTGAATGTCTATATAAGTTGTGAAAGTTCTCAACCTGCCGATCCACATATTTCAATCTTGAAGTTAGGTTGCCTACTCGTTGACATCGAATAAATATTTTTTTATCAATAAAAAATAATTAAATAAATAAAATTACATAAAGAGAGAGACTATACCAAAAATATATAAAGAGAGAAATAAATACTTAAATTATAAAAAATAATCCAATAAATAAGATGAAAGAACCAAATAAAATTCATAAGTTATATCAGCTTAGTTATTTTTGCAAGTGCTGTGTAGGCGTTTCTTTCTGTCTCAACACATCTCCATTTATAGCACAAATATATGACTTTTACTGCTATTGTAAGAGAAACATGTATAACAAGACTTGACAAAAAAAACCTTAAAATCTCTTCAGATGAAACTTTCTCCGTTTTCTAAACCAAACTAAACATACCCTATTGTGCCAGATTTTTATAGCTAGGAGAAAAACCTTTTTTCTGGCTTCAATACCTTATTTCTTAAAGAAGTGTTCCAGCAAAACATAAACAACCAAAGATTTTGGATACCAGCATTAAGATTTTGAAGATGAAAATGCATTAGCAGTGGTGAAGAGTGAGTGATGATAACAATATTCAACATCAACAACACAAAAATTTTCCTTCATTTCTTCTTACGATCATGGACGCATAAACCGGTCACATATTCTTAGACAAATAAAAATCAAGTAGTAAAAAAGTCAGACACAAACCAATTAGAAAGAGGGTGTTAACATCAAACATATGAAACAGACTTAACTCATTCAAAATTGGACACTTTTGTTGCGTACCTTGATTGAAGTGAACGAGAATACACCACTAAGTGGTTGCTCGATGCTGAAGCTGGTGCGAGTTCATACCAAAATGAAACAAAATTACTGTTGCATGTGATGTGGTGGGTGTTATCCCAATGGAAATGAAACCACGGGCAATCCAATATATATATATATATAAAGATATTATTGCTTCATCTTTTTACCCTTAGAAATAAAGACTATTTGCTTTTTCACAATTGGCCTTTTTTTTTTTCTTGAAAGTTCTTTACATGAAAATGACACAATATTCACTAAAATACAGGTAGAAAGATTCTGACCAGATTTGTAAGGAACAGATATTATTTTGAATTCTTTCAAATGGTCAGTTACCAACACTAATAATTAATAGAATTTATGCTTCAGCTTTAAAAAAAATGAAAAACAAAAACAAGTTGGTAATTTATATGTTTTTTTTTAATTTGCGGTATCTAAATATACCTAATTTATATGCTCCTTCCATTTTTTTTATAGCATTATTTCTTTCCTTCCATTCCTTTTTCCTTTATGAAGTTATAATATGTGAAAATGGTTGATTTTGAATGCAGATGATAATTAATTTTAGGATGGAATAAGATCAATTATTTCCTGGATCAGCTTTTAGTAATTATGATAACCTAATTAAAACAGTATTATTGGGGGAAAATCCATTTGTAAAAGGGGTGTAACAAGGAAGTGGTGGTGGTGGTGTTAATAATCTTTGCTAACGATGATGGAGAAGCTGTCTGCTTGGTGGTGCATCTTTACTTTTCTTCTCTTTTTTCCGTTGAATAACTTTCTTTAGATGCTTTTGAAGATGATCAGTGGTGCTAACCTAAAGCATAACTTTTTCATGTTGCTACGAAACGTGAGGTGGAAAATGCAATTGTGTCGGGCACAAACCTTTCGTGTGAGAAACTCACTTCTGTTCAATCAGTGCTTGCATAAGTGTTGCTCGTTTTAAATTTGAAATGCAAGAATGCAATTATGTGGGGAGCACAACATGAATTCTCTCCGTTGAGTCAAGATAGATATATTCATCCGGTACGTTGCTTATATTTTTTTTCTTGAAAAAATATAAATAATATTATTAAGAGAAGAGTTTAAATTAATTCATCTGAATAAGATAAACAGTATAAAGTGAGGATAGTTCTCAATATGTAATGATCTATCTTTATCTTTAGTCGATATAAAATATCTAACACACTCTCATGTCAAAGTGTGAATATATCAAGTACAAGACTATTAAATTTTTATGAATTGTTTAATGCCGAATAATTTGATATGCTTAATAAACTTTATTAAGATAAATTATGCTATCATATTAAGAACTAAATTTAAGTCGAACTTAACTCATTCTCATCGAACTAATTTTTAAAAAATAATTGTTTTCTCATATATATTATAAATTGATCTTATCTATAATCAACATCTCTAACAAATATTAAATGATTAAACTTAAATAGTATAAAAAATATATATAAATAAAACATAATATTGTTTCCATTTCTTTTATCACTTAATTGATTTGACTTGTGACTTGTACCTACTAAGGGAATAATTATTTGTTTATCAAGGTTGTGAGATAATTATTTTATAATATTGGTACGATTTCAAATTATAATATTCTTTTATTAATAACAAGAAGTTTATTGCAACATATGGAAATATGCAATTGAATTATCAATTAATTATTTATCTTTTCTTTAAGTTTGAAAAACCCTATTCTTACCATTTTTTAAAGATCTTGTTTCTACAAATCTTAGATAAGATGATATTGAATAGTGAATCCTGAATTTCAAGTTAAGTTTTAAGTATATAAATTAAAATGTAACTTTTTCATTATTTATTTTATAAGAATCAACATCTTTTTATAACAACTAATTTGATTTGATAACATTAACATATTTCCTAAATCCAATATGAGTAACTAAAGTGTCAAATTTCACATACAAAGTTCACATATTCTCAAAATTAATGAATACATTCAAAGTTGAGATTCTCAATATTAGTGATTTTACATCATAAATCATAAAATTACTTTGTGGCACACATATAAGCAACCCTTCTCAGCTTAAATACAAACAACCAAAAGAAGGACAAAATATTCAAATAATTTATTTACTCACATTGTTTTCATTTTCATGTGAATACTATACATAAATGTCATTTTTCAGTATGTTATCATTGCTCTCAACTCTACTCAGCATTATGCTAATATAAGAGTCGAAATATTTACAAATAACCATCATCGTGGGTTATCCTCTTACAGTGAGCAGAATTGTCCTAAATCACCATTGTTTGTCACTTGAACAACAATTATATGTTATTTTATTATAGAAGAAAGTTCTATCCTTATATTAATTTTCCAACGACAACATTTTTCACCATTGGATGGTAAGTGTTCAGAAGAGAACAACCTAAAATTTTAACCTTTGGCTGGTTTGTCTAAACAAAGTTAATTAAGGAATCTTAGGAGCACAAATTATTGGTACGACAGAAAAAGATTTGCCAATAGATATGGTGAACGCAATGCCACTAACCACTCCCATTGATTGTTCCTATATATTTATATGTGTACTTTTGATCTACTTTCATTTGTTATTATTATTTTCGCAAGGATATATAATTTTCAGTATACTAATTAATTAATATATTCATAAAAAATAATTTTACTTGAATTAGACAAAATTATGTGAAATATATTTTTTCTGTTTATATTTGAAATGAATTCATGATTAATAGAATTTTTGTATATGAATTATATTGGTAAAGAGAAAATGCGATTATTTGACTAAAGACTACGTGATCGAGAATCCACTATTAGTGATTGATTGATCTATTATGAATGATATAGCTGGTGTGCCCCATGTGATTCCAAATGAAAGGTTGCCCCTCTTTCTTTCCTATTGTTAAATAAAGACAACTCCACACACATATCATATTGGTTTAGTTTTGGGTGACTATTGCTAATAAAAAGTTAGCTAAAACTTGGCATTATCTTTCTTTTGAATTTTCTTAATATAAAAAAAATGACACTATATTCACTACACATCAAATTTAAAGTGGGAAAGATTCTAACAAGATTTTTATAGTGAGTGATATCATTTGGAATTCATTCAAAGGGTCTGTCACCCTTTTGATCTCACCAATAATTTATATTATGCTTGAACTTTTAGCAGGTTTAACTTATTTACTGTCGAATCAATTTAAATTAGAATTATTCCTTTTAAGCATGAATTTAATATAAAAATAAAAAAGTTGAGCGATATAACAAAATCCTGTGACAGTTAAGTTTGGAATGGAATGAGATTGGTAAAACTTTTTGCATGATTGGCAAGATAATGGGAAAGAAATACATTATTAAAAAGGTTACAGGAATCGAGTAGTGCTGATGTCTCCTTCATGGTGCATCTTTGCTTTCTTTTTCTCCATCGTTGAATGACTTTTTTTCTTGATGCTTTTCAATATTTCTGTACTGCTACTAAAGCAAAGTATACCTTCCAATTCCACTTAACACTAGATTAATTCATAACAAATAATTTTGATTTAATTTTTGATCTCGAATTTAAATTCTGTATATTCAATATAGCAGATATTATTAAAGGAAAACTCTATCGCTTATGAAATTGGTGTTCCCTTGAACAAAATTATGTAAAAACCACAACTCCTGTGTGTCACTGACCTGAGGTGGAAAATGGCAATGTGTTGGGAAACAAACCTTTCGTGTAAAAGATTGATTTGTTTTGAAAAATAAGTTATGCATGATAAGCATTTAAGATGTACACATAATAAACAAGAGAAGCGTTAGGATATAGTGATCTAAGTGTCTTCTATTTAGGGTTTCAATACGTCTGATAGGATCAAATCTGTATCTTGTCTCGGTGGTTCTTCTTGTGACATGGGTAAGAGTGTTTATCTGGATCCTCCTAGGGTTAGAAGTGGTTGATGGTTCATAATTTAATCACATACGACATAAAAGAGTCAAAGTTTTAGTACGTCTATTTAGACGAAGTTTTTGATAAATATTTTTAGAAAAAGAAAAATATGAAGAAAAATTAAAGTTAATTTTTTTATAAATTGTAATTCAAAAAATATATAAGAATTTTTTTCATAAGTTAGTCTATGTACAAGTTATAAACTGATTTTAATTGATGAAAAAATGATTTTGTTTTTTTTTAATATTTCTCGTTAAAACATAATCTTGTTAAAGTGAGTTTGTTTTACAAATGAGAAATTTCTTCTGAAATAGCAATGTTTGTGCTTTTTTTTTTAAGATGGCACAGTGCATCCAATATTTACCAAGATAACAGGGATTTGGATACAGAATTGGATCCTCGGAAAGCCGAATTATGATATTGAATTTGCTGGATCTGGCATCAGAAAATTAGTCGGAATTCACTTATGGGGAAACTGAATTCTATGTTGATTTTTTTTTTTTTTTACATTTTGATTTATTAAATAATATGAAAAATTATAAAAATAATGAATTGAAATTGTTTGGAAGAAATATTAAATTTAATTTTTAAAATAATAATAATAATTAATTATATTTAGTAAGTGTGTAGATTCAATTTTAGAGAAGTAGAAAGTGAGATAAATAAAAATTTAGAAATATACATTTTAAAGAAATATAAATAAGCAAGATTTCTAAATAACTAGAAGAACCGTAACCATAATAAGTATCTTATTTCGTCACACCTAACGGTAGATTTAAAAATAAAAAAGGAGTCTTAAAAATGTATTTCACTTGGTTCTTTTGTAAAAAAAAAAAAAAAAACATGACAGGGTTGTTAGAACAAAAAAAATTAGGCACCAAAGTTAAAAAAAGTTGGTCTAAAATACAAAAAAATCATTATTATTATTATACATGTTAGAACCATATCAAGTGTTCTACTTTATCAAAACTAACAATAAATTTAAATATAAAAATGGATTTTAAGACTTTTGTCAAAAAAAAGCAATGACAAGGTTGTTTGAAAAAAAAAGGTAGAAGTTCAAAAAAATTGATCAAAAACACAAAATAATTATTGTGCAGCTTTACATCCAAGGTTAGAATTTGACTCTCCCGAAAACGAATTCTGACTTAAATAAAAAATCATGCTATTTTGTGTAAACTTAACAGACCGTGTAACAGGTGAGAAAAAACAAACGAACACATGCTATAAAAAAAATAAAAAAGCTTACCCTCTTACTAAATATATTTAAATTATATTGTTATTATTATTAAAATATATTTTAATATTTCCTCCAAATAATAATTTTCAGTTAATTACTTTTATAACTTTTTTCCAAAATTTTCCTCTGATATTATTTAATTAATCAAAACGGAAAAAAAATAAATATAAAAAACCAGCTCCTAATTCAGTTTTCTGATAACGGAATTTTGACTGGTTTTTGGATCAGCTCATCCAAGGTTAGAATTTGACTCTCCCAAAAACGAATTCTGACTTAAATAAAAAAACCATGCTATTTTGTGTAAACATAACGCACGGTGTAACATATGAGGAAAAAAAAAACGAACACATGCTATAAAAAAAAGTACAAAAATATAAGCGGGACAATACAATATTTTAATATTTGTTTGGAGTTTAAAAGAAAACGTTTCTACGCTTTGTTCATTTCTAAGAAAGAAGTTACAACACGCAATGACAGAGGTAAGTGACCCATAAAATACAAAATACTGTTATATGCAAAATTTAAAAGAATTTGAAACTTTGGAGTTGACCATGGCAACCCATGTCACCCTATCGCTCCACCCAGATAACATGATTTACTTTGTTTTCATTTTGGGGGATGAAGAAGTCGTGCTTCTACCAGAATATTAAAAGTTAGGAACTGTTTGAATAGTTGTCCAGTCTAGAGCCCAAGAGAATTAAAAGTTGTGCAATCTCCTTGTATATCTTGAAGGGTACAGTTACCGTAAGGCACAAAAATGTTTTACCAAACACCTACAAAAACACTTTAAGCAAAAAAACTGAATTAGAAGGCATCAGTGGTTCTACCCTCAGAGTCTCTGATTCCAATTCCTTGGAAAACAATAGAAGATTGTTTGATGAGGACAAAACTCAGAGGAAAGAAGAGAACATAGATAAATACGAATAATTCCAACGCAGCTGAGTGCACTTTTAGTATTGGTGTTATCCGTCATGTTACCACATGACTGCATCAAAGCATCTAAATAAAAGCAGATGCTGCAACCATATCTGTTAAATCTCACGAAATTTGGCTCAAATCAAACACACAAAGAAGAAGTAAACAAATAGTATGAATATATGGTATATCACAATGCAGCTGCAATAAGCGGCCAACAATCATGTTACAAAATTAAAATCAAAGTGGCTCCTAATCACGGAGTCAACAAGCTTTACATATTACAAACAAATTTACAGTATCACAATCTCCTACAATAGTAATAGTATCCTTCAGCTGACATAAATACACAACAAGATCGTCATCACCTAGTCTCTAATTCTCATCATCCTGCGCATTCTTGTCAACAGCCACATCAATTCTTTCATACCTAATATCCGAAGGGTGATCAGGGATTTTAAGAGACTCCTCTGCACCCTTTTGGAAGAAAATCACCCACATAAACAGCACCACAAACGTCACCAACGCAACGCACCCAGTTCCAAAAATCACCCCAGCAAGAACCGTCAAAGGACAAAGTCTCCTATGCTCATCCTCAGATAAACCATGCGGATCCACACCAAGAGAATGCAACCCATTTGAAACTTTCTTCAATCTAAGCCTCCACGAATAGATATTCACAACCTGCTCCGAATGCCCACCATTGGAAGAAGTTATACCCGCAAACACAGGATTCCCACCCCACATCTTAGAAAAGTCGATCTTATGAGAAACAATGGGATCAGAAGGCTTTTGTTCACCCCATTTGCCTAACCTAACTTGCATCTCCTTAGACCCAGCTTCGTAATCAACCCAAGCATTCAACTTTTCCCCGTTATTGAGAACCAGGTTCACATCGGAAACATTCGCGACAGCCAGGGACACGTGGCTTCCGACGTCGATGCCCACGTGGTTCGAGTTGGGGTCTCCTACATTGTCATCCTTGGACGTGTCGAACTCAACGGCGAGGGTATCCGAACCGTTGCCGGAAGCGGCGGTGAGGACGAGGAGGACGCCATCCCCGTCGCCGGAGATGGAGAAGGAGAATTCGGTGGAGAGGGCGGTGGTGGCGTCGGCGAAGATGAGGGGCTCGGGGCGGCGGAGGAGGCCGGAGGAGGAGGGGGAGGGGTTGGTGAGGCGCACGTAAGAGGCGGCAACGTTGTCGGCGACAACGTGGGCGTCGCCGAGGAGGTCGATGCTGTGAAGGTCGATAATGGGGGGCTGCGTGGAGGAAGAAGACGGCTGAACAAGGAGGATTAAGGAACAGAAGACGAAGAGGGAGAATGCAATCATGCCGCTACGTTTTTTGGATGGGACAACGATTCTCTCTTTGTCCCTGTCTCTGTCTCTCTCTCCAATCCTTATTCTTCCACGCATGTTTGTTTTTGGTTTGAACAGATCAAAACATTCGCTTCTTCTTTTGCTGCAAATCTCTCCACCGCTCAATCCACCCTTATTTTAGTTTCATTTCATCATTTCTTCTATTCTTGATATATGCTATCAGAAAAAATAACAATATGTTGAGACAACCAGAATCATGCCTATTTTTGTCTTAAAGAATACCCTTTTCTATCTTTTACTCTTAACAATGATTTTGTTGAAATAATTGGATGCAGAGCTGCCTTATCGTACGTCTTACGCTGGCTTTGCTGTATAACATGCATATCTTCATCTCCGTGTGTTTCTGTCGGTGCAACTGCTTCAGAAATTAAGGATTTTACTACTTTTTTTATTTTATTAATTATTAGTCTAAAAAAGGTGTAATTTGCAAGAGGAAATTTTTCTTTTAACTTTTGGTCCAAGAATACCAGTTTCTTTTATTCTTACTTTTTGGGGCTTTTCGTTTAACTATAAATTATAGTATATAATACAATTTTTTGTCATAACTAATGTCAATAATAGTTGCCCGGATAATAATATAAGAGTGTATTCAAAATTTAGAAAAGCATAGTTATACATATTTTAATTATTATTCCTTATTTTCTCCACCAATTTTTATTAAAAATCACGTGGATTAGCATTTGTCATTATTTTTATATAATTCAATTTACGATGAAAGTTTATAGTGATTGCAATTATATTTCTTTATTGAAACGTGTTCTTTTAATTTTGGGTCCAGGGTGATGAGACGAGTTAGAAATAATGAACGTGGGCTCATTATAGTTGGACTATAATTGGGGTCGGACCCATTATAACGTGGGCTCAAGCTTCCAGCCCAAACATTTAAGTCTTTTATAAGAAACCTGGGTTTGTTGAAGTCTATGAAGTGATATGGGCACATTGCACATTTGTTTCAGAGAAATACTACACATTTTTAAATTACTTTTTAAACATAGTCTTTATTATTAATTAAATTGTATTAAAAGCTATAAAATTACGTGGGTGCCACTTCTTGTTTAATAAACCTTACATATAATTTCATGATTTTACAAATGGCAATTTGTGAAAGAAATATTAATAAACATTGTAGTTACAGTGAGGTTGTATTTGAAGTCTTTAAGGTAGGCAGGTAGGTATTTGTTTAACATTATTGTTTATCCACCCAACAAGAAGTTGGACCAAATTAACCTTCAATTATGATACATTGTATATTGTCCTCCCACCTTGTTTAGCTATCACAGTGCCATTGCCACAGCATCAGGACCACGCTATTCACAGTTTCCTTCACTAATGATATAACTATGTTAACTATTTAAATCTAAGTTTCATATTGCAAAAAAATGATGAAATCAAATTTTAATGTGAGTTTGAAATATTTCTCATTATTATTTAATGTTTTCAGCATTTTAGGTTTATGCAACCAAAATTTTGACACATAATCCTATATGCTATCATATTCGATTGGTGTATATGTGGTGCCTCCACACTCCACAACTCATCTATGGAGTTCCGTTAATTTGAGATTCATGTATGCTTTCAGTCAAATTCACTGTTGCATTACAGGGTGCTCCATGTAAATTTGTGCTTTGGCTTCTAATACATGTATTATTATCATTATTTATTGCCTAAAGCTTTGTGCACCTGGGATGTTGAAACCCCTAAATTGGGGGATTTTGGTTTTGGTCATGCAAAGTTACAAAATCTCCAACTCACAATTACACGGACTGTGCATCGTTGGTATCGCTGGGTGCAGTTCATCAAATAACTAATGAACTATGTTTCATTCACGGAGAACTCTGGAGTCTTTCTGGATTTATTATTAAAATACTACAGTTTAGTTATGTAGGCAGTCTAAGATTCTATTAAATAATTTTTTATATATAAATAGTTTATAAGATCTTGATAATAACAGAAGTTATAAATAAGTATTTTATTTGGCAAAACAAATTCAGTAACTTGACTAAAATATTATATTGCTGAATTTGGCTAACAACAATATGTTAAACTTGGCCTTAATTTTGGCACCCCATTATCTATCCAAAATTGAGTTAACCAAATTCTACATCTTGTATATCCCACTCTAGAAATTGGATGATCTATTTTAGTAATGATCTTAGGATTATCCTCATTACCATAATTGTATTTGGATCTCACCAATGAAACCCAAAGACAATCCCTTTCCGTGTTTAATTTCCCTCACATTTTGACCATCGCCCCAAACAAAGGCTCTACACTTCCTATCAATGTTATCACAGCCAAACACAATTAGCATTGCAGTTTGCATAACACAGACTCTGAAATCACTTAAATGACGTACTTAGCTTGTGTACCATAAAAGAACATGTGAAATTTTCAATTATTGAGTTTTTTTTTCACCTTATCAGTGATGAAACTATAAATGTGTTTGATTACCTTGTTACGCGAAATGGGCACACCTCAATACTTACTAAGGTCATTCATAGGAATGACCTCATACTTGATTTGTCAGTAAACATTTTTAGAAAAAAAAAAATCATTGTTCTGTATTAACTTACTAATATAATGTAAATTGATTTTATCTTTAATTAATTTGAGGTCTTCAAGAACATGTATTATCTCATTAACACAGACACGGAAAAAAAGTAAATACCGTATCATATGAGAGAAAAAAGAAAGATAACATTGTAAGAACTAAGTCAATCAAATCAAATATATCTCATTCTTTTATGCTTATGAAGTGTTTCCAATCAAATCAAATATTATAATTTAAAAAAAATTATTGCTTTAAATATTAACATGAGAAATGATGCATGCATGATTTAAGGATAAGAATGCTCCATACATTTAGCACAGTAACAAGCAATCCATATGTTACTGTGTGATAATGGCAAAACAACTTTTGTTGTGCTCCATGCAATTATTATGGTCGACCGGGCGAATGTTATTTCTTGTCAACAAAACAAAACGCACAGTAGTGGTGCTGTCTTATGCTACCTAGTCTTGCATTTACGCTTTCAAATTTACCCATAAGGGTGAAAAATAAAGGAGATGAGAATTATAATTAATACATATCTTCTAACTTTATTTGTACACACATCTCAATCAACTGATCCCACCCATAAGGAAAAGAAATCAAATCCTTAGATCCTCAATTTGTGGCAGCAACTTCTTACAAAGTGCAATAATACTAAAGAATGAGAAGAATTTGAGGAAAGTAGAGTTTGAATTTGGAGATAGGTCAAGGGTTTTTGGGGCCCAAATGTGTATCGTACACACTCTAAATCTTTCCTCCAAAGGACCAAACAGAGAACTTTCGATGTTAAAATGATGTCATTTTCTTTGGGATTAGATTTTTAGATTAGTGTAATTTTTGCACAAGGTATGATGAATACAACTTCAACCAACAATTATTGTAAGAAGGATTTCATGAAACATTCTCTGTGACTTTTACCCTTATTTCATGAAACACATGTAGTCTATTTTTGTTTGGCAGCTTATGTTTTGTATGTAAAGTTTGTGTAGTCCAAGAGGGAGACATTTGAACTACACATTTCGTATTTGAAGACAATCTTTACACTCTTTATGCCCAAACTTCTTCATCCTTCAACCTTGGACCCATCCTTGCGTCCAATTTCAATCCGATGTCATTTCATTAGAACTTTGAACTACATACACCTCTATAATTTAACCACACACACACGTTCTACCTTCTAGAACAGGTCTTGTTCCCACTTTAGTTTTAATTGTATGATTATATGTAAATCTATGGTATATATATCATTGATTCTGAATGGGTCCGTTGACACAAAGCAACTCTGCATAGGTCAACTGTGCCTAATGTTGTAGCTCGGATTTTCTTTGAGCATCATTTCAAACTGGATCATCGTTAGGAGCTGCAACTGCTAAATTTTAGATTAATTTACTATTAGGGAACCTTCCAAGGTCGTCCACGTTCAAAATGTGCAGAAGTTGAGATGCACATTTTGAATTCTTTTTTTCTCTACTCGATTCTAACATATAAATTTTGAGTTGATGAAGTAGTTTAATAAATTATGAGTGTTTGATAAACTAACTGTTAAACTAGTTGAAAATATATAATGACATGAATTGATATAACTACATAAGTTTTATTATATAAATGAAATTTGTGTCTCTAAGAAAAAAAAATACTATTACATTATTATAATTTTAGATTTTTTTAAATACTTAAATTCTTATTAAAGTTTTTATTACTTTTATTTATTTTTTAAAAGTTGTATGTGTTTTTTTTTTATTTGGAGAAGTCATTTTATTTAGATAGGTTTCTATAATAAGTATTAATCAGATTTATTTTAAAAAAATGTAAATGTTTTTATTTCTCAATATAAATTACTGTTACGTTTAATTTTTTTTTACAATTTTTATCATGTATAATTTCCACATAACATTATGTAATGAAATTTTATTACTTCAATTTTTAATGTGAAATCTTTTTTAATTTAAACTGCATAAAAATTTAAAAGCAAACCAATAAGTACAAAAAATAATGCAATAATGATTTGTCTTTACAGAATTGAAATATATTAAAATATAAAGGATAATAAAAAATTAAATAAAGTACAAGCTACGAGCTAGCAAAAATGGTTTACAGCTTACAAACTATAAGTTTATAAAATAAATTACTTTGAAAAATACTTACCAAATACTTTTAGATTGATCAAGCTTGTAAGCTGGTCAAATAAATCAGTAACTAGTTTATTGGTTTTACTAAACAAACTTTTCATGCTTTATCATAGAAGTTTTTTCTTTACAAAGTTAGTTTAAGAATAAAATACAAATATTTAATAATTTAATATGGAATTATGAATGTGCCTGTAAGATATGAAATTACGAATATAGCTATACATCGGAAAGAAAGAAAAAAAAAAGGAATCAATGTATGATCCCAGTGTCAATTACTTTTATTATGTACTTATAGTAATTGATTATTGTCCATACTTTACTTGCTTACGACCTTTGTAGAAACTACATTAAGGTCTTACCATAATGGTAATAGCCAACTAATGAATAATTTGTTTCCTTGAATAGCTCCACTGTTTGAACTCATACCTAATTAAGAAAGAGGAGGGGTGGTACCAAGGAAACAGTTGGAACCACATTAGAGGCTCTATTCAACTTTGGTTTATATTGAATAAATAATTATAAGTATGCTTTTTAAAACATAATGATAATGATCTCTCTATCATTATGCTCAACCAAGAATATTAAATACACACACACTCATACATATATATATATATTATTTTTAGGTTGCAAATAAACCATATAAAGGTGCTGATATAGCTGCATAGATCTAAGTTCAAGGAGGCCCCACTTGAGCCTGTTTTTAGTTTTTCAAATCAGCAAATGAGCACATTTTAGGTGATACGCAAATTGAGTAAATAGGATTGGATATTGAAATAAACTATATGTGATAATGGTTCATGAAACAGGTGGTAAAACCCTTCATTGTAGCCTTTACCTACATTAATATATTATTCTGAAAAGCTTTTGCCATTTCGGGGAAGCTGATAGAGATTTAACGATTAATTTTTTTGACCAAAATGGAAAAAGTATATAAAAAAGGTAGAAGAGGAGCTAGAAAGAGAGAATGGAAGGATGGAGCCATGTGATTAAAGGGATAATGAAGAATAGGTAGGTTTATGCTAGAATGTTGGGTACATGTGCCAAGAATAGGAAAAAGGAAAAAAAATGATCCTTTTATTTAAAAAATAAACAACGTTTGCAAGACTTTTTCACTTTTAATTCTTAACTTCTCTCAGCACATGTATCAGTCACATTTGAACTTTGAACACGAGATGTGAGGCCCAAAGTTACAAGTGTAATTGACTTCTAATGCCTTGGATTCTAATTTAAAGTCCATAAAAGCAAGAGTTTTTGGAGTATAATTGACGCAGTAAGGGCCACCACTACGCTGTGCCACTGCGTGACCATGAACACTATATTCCAACGTTTACATATAACGAAGATGAGAACAATTTCATCTCAACACAATAACACAACTAGCTGTGACCAGAAAACCTCAAGTTAAGTGTAATAATATATACAGAAAATATTTGATTTCGTTGAAAACCAAAAAAAAAAGACACTTTATCAAAAGGTGAAATCAATTTGTTGGATACATGTAATCATCAAAAGCTTCCAAAATGGGGTAGATATGATTTTTACCAAGCGAAAATACACAGAATCATTTCCTTCCCATCCATCATTTGGTACTGTTTTATTCGTAGTACTGATTACTAAATAGCTTGCTCCCACTTTGTTATTGTACTTAATCATGATTTCTATTTTGCTAACAGTGGCACCCTCTAAATCTAAAAGCCAGAATATGCGCATTTGTAGCACTTGCAGAGAACATTAATTAGAATTTTCTTTCTCTTATTCTAATAATATACGCCCTTAAAGGATGCTCACTGATTAAGATCAAGCAAGTAGATGAAGGGTTCTTTACTTAAGGATATCATCCAGAATGTTATTTCTCAATTCTACACTGCTCTATACTCAAAGTGTTGCATAATAGAAACATCCAATGAAACTGCAAAAGGGTCTCCCCGTTTGTACTTCACCTATAAAAGCTGGCATCTATAACTTACGTTGTAATTTTAACTTTTAAGCGTATATTATGTCTGGCTTCAGAGAGTGACCTCACGCTGAAATATATTCATGTACTGAGTATATACATATGTGACACTCTCACACGTAAATTGACACATAACTAACATTCATGGAAAACAATACATCGGTAAAACATAAAGCAACTATTGTATGAAAGGAAAAAAAAGACAGAAACGAACTGAGAATAAGAAAAACTTCCAAAAACAATTACCTCTACCTCAAGGGTCGGATCCGGTGGCTCCCTTTAATAAAAAGAATAGAGATTCAAGAAAGCTTAGAAACGTGAAACAATTAAGGCAATCAAAGGCCTGTTTTTATGATGGGGTTCCGATGGAAAAAATAGTTGAAGGATTGCAAAATAATATGATATAAAGAAAGTATGGAAATTGTGAAGAGGGTTTGAAAAGGAAGAGAAAATGGACTTACAGAAAGAATTGTGCGATGAATGGATGGTTTGGTGTCGTTACAGAAGCCACTAAAGGAGAAATCCAAAGGGATAGCATGATCCCATGAAAGGTTGGATTTTGGATCAATGCGATCCCTTTGGATGCCTCCTCCAGTTGCAGTGGAATAACCAAACCCTTCTTCTCAATTCTTCCAAGTTCAGGGTTTAACACTATATAGTCCTCTCTCATGGTTGTGTGAGAGAAAGTGGGTAGGTTTGAGTTTGAGAGAGAGGGTTTTGGTGTGAAGAAAAAGAAGTGGTTATACTAATAAACACTTACCATTTTTTTCTCTTTTATTTTGATGACTTATTTATTGTTGTGAATGTAGATTAAGGAAATGATGGAAGATGATATTGAGAAAATTAAGATATTTTGTAGAATGTAGAGCCCATTCCCTTTCTATTCAAACACACGGAAATTAATTTTACCCCACACTGGGCCACCTATCTATTATTGGAAATTCCCAATTAGTTTGCTTCCTATTATATACTATTATATTTACTATATATTTTAATAATATTCTCACCATTGTTTATAGTGACAAATTTTATTTTTTATGTTTTCAACACTTATTATACAAGGTAAATAGGAGAATCAGTAAGAGGATGTTATAGGAATGATTTTGAAGGTATTTTTAGAGAATTGCTTGTCTAAAAGTACTAAGTTCGATTTTTCATTAATACAAAATTTAGAAGGATAATTTTATAAGCTGGATTTCATCTAATTAAACTGATTAAATGTTCCATATAATTTTATCATGTTGGAAATTTTATACTTAACTTACCTTCTAATATAGTTCTTTACTTTATTTATTTTCTTCTAGCGTGTTGAGTTGTAAATTCGTCAATTAATTGCAATCATAAAGTGATTTCAACGTCTCACTCTAGCTCTATCGAAAGTCATTCTATCTTGTATTATACTTTATCATAAATAGAGTATGAAAAAAGTTGAAAACTATTTTTGACCATGAAAATAATTGAAATTAGTATTATTAAATTTTTCACAAGGAAAATAATTATAATATTCCTTTGATTTGTTCTCTTTTGGGATTCAATTAAAAAATGTAATGAAATTTTATATTTTATAATTGGTTCAATAAACAGAGGATAAAATAAAATAAATTGATTGGATGTGTAAAAATAACCAAAACTAAAACAACTATTATTTTATATAAAAAAATAAAAATTAATCCTTCACTGGACGTGCGATCTCAATGACAACCATTTTCATAAAAATGATTTTTTTTGTAATATACTTTATGAATTTTCTCTGTTTTCATTTTAATGTCAACTTTTTCATTTAAAGCAAATATAAACTATTGTGTGTGTAAGATTGTTTCGGGTCTTCGACGGCCGACTTTTAAGCCGTGTGACAATCACAACTTTCGATTTGTAATTTAGCAGAAAGAATGTCTTCTTCAGATTATTTTATTACCTTTTTGTCTTTTAATTAAATTGTCAACAAATAATTTTGTCAAGGATATGGAAATGTTTACTATTTTTATGAATTCTTTTAAAAAATAAATTAATTTCTATATCTTTATATGAATTGTGTTTTTTATTAAGTGTTATTTAATTTTATTTTCCCGAATCACTATCATTTACCTTAAAAAAAAAAAAAAAACCTTGGGATTTCTATCACACATAGTTTAACTGTTGCAATATAAAAATTAAGTAAACCCGTACCTTTTATCGTGAAAATTGTCAGTAACTGAAAAACTAGAAAAATCATAAATAAATTCAAGCTAGGTTCTACAATATTAGTTATCCACTCATTCTATTAGCAAACATGTGTGGCACATATTATTTACTAGTTTGGCAACCGTGTGCTCCACATGGCTACTTAGAATTGGACATTTTAGGACTGAGTGAAGATTTTTTGAAATGTTATTTTCATGATTTCTAGTAACATTATTTTTCTTTCTATGAAATTACATTTTTTATTTTAAAGAGAATTTACTATTTTAAAAAGGTAAAATCTTTAAAGTTTGATGTAAACTTTGTACCTTATTTCCTTTATCATCTTCCACCAGAAAAAATTCCACTTAGAAAAAACAAATCTACAGGAGCTTTATCCAACATGTAATCAGTTTTGATGAAAGGCCATTAGAATGTGTACTTGTTAGAAGAGAAGCATAGTTACTCCATGAGCAAGACTTCATATAGTCGTCACAAGTGATCTTACGGTTCTATTAATCAGTTGATGGCTCCAAATTATGATAGATGGTGTTAGATTCTGTCCACACTAATGTGCAAAAAAAATGACTACCGACCAATGGCCACATTGAATTGGGTCAAAGACAAATCATGATGCTTCATAGACCTCACCACTAAGTGAACATTTTATAATGCTTTGTGCGATCTCAGTATATACACACAAATTCAGGACGATTTGAAAGTGGAAGATTTTTAGTTCAGCTGTGTGACCTCTGAGGGAGAATACATTATGTTCATATGTGTCTGTTCTTTGAAGGACACAAATGTTAGTTCCACCTATCCTTTCTCAATAGTGACCAACATATTGCTTTCAAACATGCACTGCACCCATATTTCATGGCTACCCTTTTGTACATCTCCCACTAACGTACAATTTTTTTCTCAGTGTCAACTTCCATTCACATTTCAATCTTTTCTTGTATGTGTTCCACTTTGAGGGTTCAACCAGGATTGGGGTATGACAAAGTTTTATGGTACGTACCAATCAGTTGCTGGTGAGGTAACAGAAAGTGTTTTTTCAACTAAATTTAAAAGAGGACTTCAATAAGCAGCACAAATGTTATCTGGAATTTGGAATTGGTTTCAATGATGACTAAAATTTAATGGGGTGTGTGTAAACATGGATTACGTTTTTGGCATTGGTTATGTTAGTAAAGTATAGTTGCGATCCTCGGACACTCGTCACTAGAAAGTGTTCCTCTGAGCCTGCATTTGTGCAGTGTCCTAGTCACGTCAATGAGATATTGTTTTGTACAACAAATTTCTATCCCATAAAACATGAGAGAGAGAGCAGTGACATTTGTTTTTGCCTTCAAAAGGGAAGATTGTAAGACCCATGATGCTGGTGCTGCAATTTCCAAATTCACCACATAGGGTCCACGCACTACACTTGTTTTTAATTGGTAAAGCAACCTCATCTGTTTTTTTAAGGCATGTCATCTTATCCTTCATTAACCATAATCATACTAAATACCCTTTTTGTTTACTTTTAGAGGAAAACAAAGACAAAATTTGAAAAAAAAAAGGAAGATAATGTTTATGTAGAAGGATGGAAAAGTAGCTTGATGAGAGGGTTGTGTGAGCACCAAGAGTGTAGAAAAAAAAAAAAGGTTAGTCACTATAAAAAAAAGATATCATCTACCTACCTTAGGTTGGTAGGATTGGAAATTTGAATTCTATTTTTCTTAAGGAAGATAGGAGTTTAAATTTATTGAACGAAAAAAAAATATGATTATATTTTAAAATAATAAATGAAATTCTCAATATTTTTAATCTTGGTTTAATCATTGCTTTAGTGTGATAATTGATTTAAGTACATACATTAATGACTTTTCCTGTGAATCGGAAAGGTCTCTCAGGACCTTTTGGATTATATCTCAAGTGGACCAAATGTTATGTTTTAAAAGAAAAAGTTATTTTTTTACCAACATTTTATCGGATCCTTGTCATACTATAGCTATAACTTTAATACTTCAATTTTAATTTATATATTAAAAAAATGAGCAATTTTAATCTATATATTTTAAAAATGGAAAATGTCAGTTTTATATATGCTTACCATCAAAATTTTGACAATTTTGATAATGTAGTGATCTAATTCTGTTGGCCAGAAAAGAATGCAACGAATTGTTAAGACAAGAATTGATAGAACCAACTAAATCCAACTGGGCTTGTCAGGCTTTTTATGTAGAAAAGAGATCGGAGAAACTTAGGGGGAAAAAGAGACTAGTCATTAATTATAAACCCCTAAACCAGTTCCTTAGGGATGATAAATTTCCTATCCCAAAGTCATCATCCTTACCCATTTTATTGAAAGAAGCTCTTATCTTCTCTAAATTTGACCTAAAGTCTGGGTTTT
>Ga0099824_1004329_pt1 | contig 20467 bp, 12 predicted proteins | sample SiratrowhiteBW_FD_76837 | JGI IMG/M metagenome (GOLD analysis project Ga0099824, IMG submission 76837) | Root nodule microbial communities of legume samples collected from California, USA - Siratro white BW | ecosystem: Host-associated > Plants > Roots > Nodule | place: USA: California... | reverse complement strand
TTAATAAATTATATCTACGTCTGCATAATTCTTTATGCAAAAGATTTACGATCATAACAAAGTTGAACAATATGCTAAAAAATGGATGATTAATTATTCGAGTACAATCTGAAACTTATTTTTATTTATTATATATATATATATATATATATATATATATATATATATATATAAAACTAATTATAAAATGTAGAAAATAATTAAAATATATTACGTGGATAAGAATTGATTATTATTAATGTTTCATATTTGTTAGATAGTTGTGAAACAAATTTTGAGGTTTCTTACCTAATTTTGGACCCTTGTAATCTTTTCTCCTATTTTTCATAAACCTTTTTTTTTTCAATAACACCTCATAATTGATTCGAAAACTATATTTTAGAATATATAATTTAGGAAGTTTTCAAAATTATATAATTTAAAATTATTCACGATATATGTTAGATAATATAATTTAAAATAATCTTATTTTAATTTACGTGATTAAAATCATGTAATTTTGTTTTAGAATCTAAATAATTCAGTTATATAATCTAAAATTATGTAATTATATTATAAATTATGTAATTAAAAAATAATGTAATTATGTACTAGATTACATAATTTTGTTCCATTATAACTTAATATAATTTTGTTCCATTATAACTTAATATGAATATTATAAATTATGCAAGTTATTATTTCAAATAGATTATAACAAAAATGTAATAATTTCTTTTATATCGTGAATTGAAAAAAATATATAAAGACATAAGAATATATTTTTAGAGTTTTTATGGTTTGACATCACCATGTGGTATGTCAATCTTATGTAGTAGCTACTTGATATAGAGTCTTTGTACTCTTTTCTCTTATTTTTCATAAACCTTTTTTTTTTCAATAATGCCTCATAATTAATTCAAAAACTATATTTTGGAATATATAATTTAGGATATTTTCAAAATTATATAATTTAAAATTATTCACAATACATGTTATATAATATAATTTAAAATAATCATATTTTAATTTACGTGATCAAAATAATGTAATTTTGTTTTAAAATCTAGAATTATGTAATTCAGTTATATAATCTAAATTTATGTAATTATATTATAAATTACGTAATTAAAAAAATAATGTAATTATGTACTACATTACATAATTTTGTTCCATTACAACTTAATATGAATATTATAAATTATGCAATTTATTATTTCAAATAGATCATACCAAAGATGTGATAATTTCTTTTATATCATGGATTGAAAACAAAATGTGAAGACGTAAGAAGATATTTTTAGAGTTTTTATGGTTTGACATCGCCATGTGGTATGTTAATCATTTGACAATCTTAAGTAGTAGTCACTTGCACTAGTAGAAAAAACATATTTAATCGCAGTTCTACAAGATTTACAATCGCGGTTCTAGAACCGTGGTAGACCGAACCGCGTTAAAAAGTACTGAAGATACCATCGCGGTTGTATAACCGCGGTGGAAAGTATAACATACGACCGCGGTTCTTATTGCAACCGCGGTAGTAAATTCAATTTTTTTATAAAAAGAAAATAGCGACATCACTGTCTCATCCTCCGCCCAGTTACGTCTCACCAAAGCTCTCTAGGCTGCACCTTCTACTCCTCTGCCAATGCACCTCCGCCTCTGCCTCCAGATCCAACGACCTCCGCCTCCGGATCCAGAAGTTAAAAAGTAAGGGAAAGGGAGGGAAAAAGGGTACCTTCCATTCTTGAAAGCCTTGGGTGCTTTCGGGGTTCAAATTTTTGATGGACCATGCTAGCACCTGGTTTGCCAGGGGAGAGGGTCTTCCAACCACCCCTTGTAGACTTTGCCAAACCCATATTCACCCAGCAATGTGTCCCCCTTGAAACTCTTGGTGGCGGTTTTGAGGTCACCGAAACTAAACTCCTTCAAGTTGGCGCGTTCTAGAATCTGGTCGTCAGGGGAACAAAATGGAAGAGACCCTTCGCTATCGATGCCCCCACTAGCTATCTCCAAAAATTGGCTCTTCCCAAAGCTGCTCGTGGTGGCGGAGAACCCCACGTTACTTGTTGAACCTAAAAACGAAAATGAAGCCGGTTATGGAAATTTTGAGTGGAGAAAAAGGGGAAGTAGTGGAAAAGTTGAAGACTTGCCTGAGTAGTTAGGAGGGTTAGAGGAAGGGGAGGAAGAGGAAGGTTGTTAAGAAAAGGGGGATACGAGCGCCAATCCTAAGAAAAGGGGATACGAGTGCGGTTGTTTGTGAGAATCGTGGTTGTATCCCACATACCATTGCGGTTCTAGAAGCAACCGCGACTGCAAAATAATTTAAAAATTATTTAGTTCATATTATCACGGTTTTGGAAACAATGACGATGGTATCTCTCTGCAGTTTTTCAATTTTAAATATTTGTGTGTCTTATCATCGCGGATCTCGTACCAACCGCGATGGTATCTCCTGTAACGTTAATATGATCGGCAATTGTTGTGGGCAACCGCGCTGATATGGTTGCACTGAATTTCAAAAATGCCACCGCATTATTTTTAATTGTGGTTCCCTTTTAACCGCAATGATATCCCGTCATGGAATGTGTGTTTTTCTACTAGTGTTGACGGTGAGTTGACAATAAAAATATTTTTTTAGTTGGAGGTGTTGACTATGTTAAAAAATCATTTTTTATTAAGGTTTATGGGTGTTCAACGTGAAATGAAGATAAATATATGTTACTTTGTATGTGCTTTGAGTGGTGGTATTTTGGAACAATGGTTGGTTGCTAGGTCACAGTTCTCTAGTATAACGGTGATATGTTTTGATTTGTCGTTAGGTGAGGTAGTTTGTGGTATGAAAATGATAGAACTCTAGTATGAAAATATTTTGGTTTGATTTCATTATATACAAAATAGGAAAACAATTTTGCCCTCTACCACCTAATGAAGGCCTGCCAGATCTTGTGAAAGGGACATATTTTTTTTTTTACTGGTTGTCAAACCATTTTTTCTATATTTTTATTAGAACATAACATTTGAACATTAAACACCACATGGATGTGAGAAAGAAGTTAATAACAAACGATAAATAATTATTATGTGAGAATCATTAGCGATTCTGTTGATAAACAATGCATACATAATTAAATTAAAATATGGATATTGTTACATTACTTAAGGTAATTTATCTATTAGAGAAAGTGTCACAAGATGGTATTATTGAAAAAAAAAATCTTAGTCAATTGAAAAAAACACTATAACGTGTTGGTGTGGAAAATGAAAAGACGAGTAGTGATGATAATCTATGTATGTGGACTACTATTGTTGTCAAAGACCGGTCTAACCAATATAAAATTATTGACCGTAAAAACAATACTCAACATGTTGACAATGAGATTACGGCATATCATATTGTTGAAAAATAATATCAACTTTTAAATAAATAAAATTACATTGTAGGTTGGTTACCCATATTGAAGGGTTACCCATTTATGTTACTGTCAAGACAACATTTTGAAAGAACAAAGTTTTGGTTTATTAATTTAGGGACTAAAATTGAGTGTTTATTATAAGCAGAACATCAATATCATTAAGATATTATTGTCTTATTACCAAAACATGAAGGCAATCTACTATGTCATATGCAAAGATACCAAGAAAAATCAAACTTTGATGTTCGAAAGATAATCATTTCCCAACTTCGACTTCAACCTATGTCATACACAGTTAAATCAATTGAAAGGTTGTATGAGTGTGACGAGTTTCAAGCTCTTCGGTCCTCATGTCATTGATGTTTCTAATGTACAAATTCCATACTACTCATAAAGCCTACAAGATATAGTTTCATCTAATTAAAAAATTAGAATTTTTCGTCATCTTACAATAGATTAAAATTTCATACCTAATTCTAATGTGTAATGACACAAATTAGGAAAACTAAGTATTAATCATATATATAATAAAATAGATGAACTAATTTTTAATAAATAAAAAAAATGTTATTATTAGTGGAGTAAATGTCTATTGTCTATAGACAAGGTTATTAATAAAATTACTTTCAATTTCTATTATTATTTTTTTATTACATTGTTGATTTATAGTTTCAATTTCTCCCACCATCACAAAAAATAATCAAACAAATATATATATATATATATATATATATATATATATATATATATATATATATATATTACAAACTATTTTTCATACCATTTATAATAACAATCCTTATAATAATTTTTATATTTTTAACATATTTTATTTTTTTATACCTTTTTATAAAACTTTCTATTGATCTTATTATTTTTAAAATAATTATCTACATAATATTTTTTACATTTCATAAATAATATTTTTATACAAACAATTAATATTAATATTTTTATATAAAATTTTACATATTAATATTTGTTATGGTCTTCGGTAAGAACAATACTAATATAAATAATAAAATAATTTCATGCAAAATGTACAATGATTTAATATAAAAATTGTAATACCCTAAAAAAATAGTTATAGAATAAAAACTAGTCTAGAATTTAGTTTTAAAGATAAATAAGATAATATCTATTTTTTTAACAGAAGAGTTATTTAAGTAAATAAAAGATAGTTATTTACTTTTTATTTTTATAACAATCAACATCTCTCTCTTAAAATATATTATCTCTCCAAGAAGATATTTTATCTCATATTCTGTTTTATTTTTTTATAAAAACAATCAACTATCTCCATAAGAAGATATTATGTTTTATTCTAATAAAAATCGTCAATTATCTCTAACAAGATATTCTGTTTATAAAAATTACCAAATCATTCTCTCTCTCTCTAGGAAGATATACAGTTTCATTATTATGAAAACCAGCATCTCTCAAACAATTTTTCCTTAAAGTTTTCTATCTTCTCTCTAGATTTGTGATCTCATAGGTTATCAGATTGACAATCAGAGGACATCCCTAGATTCCTAAAGTTGAGTAGATCAAGAGTGTCCGATCAGATTCTTGAACAGAGTTAGGTTGCCTGTGATTTTGAATAAGGAAAGCTAGTTTGGATGTTTTTATAAATATTGTATATAATTACTTGTCTTAGGAATTTGGGTAAGGAAATCTAGTTTGAATGTTTTTAATAAATATCGTATATAATTACTTGTCTTGTGAATTTGAGTAAGGGAAGCTCGTTTGAATGTTTTTAATAAATATGGTATATAATTACTTGTCTTGTGAATTTGAGTAAAGAAAGCTAGTTTGAATGTTTTTAATAAATATCGTATATAATTACTTGTTTTGTGAATTTGAGTAAAGGAAGCTAGTTTGAATGTTTTTAATAAATATTGTATATAATTACTTGTCTTGTGAATTTGAGTAAGGGAAGCTAGTTTGAATGTTTTTAATAAATATGGTATATAATTACTTGTCTTATGAATTTGAGTAAGGGAAACTAGTTTAAATGTTTTTAATGGATATTGTAATTATTTATTTTATTATATATGAATTGGATGAATTTGAATTGAATGGAATGAATGTTTATGAATGATACGATGTAGTATCAATGTTTGTGAATGATGTGGTGTGTGATCGAGACATAGTATCTTTAGAAAAGGAGATACTCGTGTTAAGATTATTAGGATGTGCAATGTTTGGGGATTCGATCTATCTAAAGAGGTATCCTGACTCTACTGATACATTGGATTCATATGGATGAAGTTTATCACTTGGTGAAGAGTTGAAGGAGGTTCACATGTCCGAGGTTTGAAATATGAGCTGATCAGAATAGGACATATAGATTAACCCTGTGCATATGGGAACTGTACCAGAGGTTTGAAATAGGAACTGATCGGGACAGACTGTATCCGAGGTTTGAATATATGAGCTGGTCGGAACAGATAGATGGTATATGATAGGTGCACACCTCTAAGTCTAACTCAATGCACAAGTGTCTTCCGGAAATAGAGATTCTAGTTTCTTTGTTTGTGAGTCAGTGTATATATGATATAAGATGAAGTATGAAAGCTTTGATTGAGAAAGAAATTTAATTCATGAAAATACATTTTCTTAAAATTCTCTAGCTTATCCTTATTTTTGTGTGTTATTTGTTTTGTTTTTAAATCTGCGATGATGATAATCTATATTATATTACATGTAAGCAGAAGATTTGACAGGTGGTGTGAGTCAATGAATTGATAGAGAAACTTTATTTTATCTTATTTGTAAAATTTTATGAAGATATTTTTATTAGATCTTATGTGAAGAAGTATATTTTAAAATATATAATGAATATATGAATTTTTATATTTAAATTTATTATATAACTTTTATGCAATAAAGTTTATGAAAAATACATGACGTTACATAAATAACTGAAATTGTGTTTAAATAAAAATTTTCAATTAATATTATTCAAAATAGTAGGCTAAACTGATATAACTTAAGTCAAAGGAATTACTTTCATGGTGACACAATTTACTTATATAAGTAAATCTTTTAAAATCAACATTTTAAAATTTACACGGTCTTGAAAAATCGAAGTGATACTTGTTGGCGTAGTATTATTAACTTTGCTATGAAGATTGAGCATTTGAATTTTATTTATTTAACAAATAACAAGAACTGAGTATGGTATATGAGTACCACTTGTTCATAGAATTAGTTGGTTTAGTTAAAAGGAAGAATATTTAGAATTTTCACCTTAATAATATATAATTTAGGAACGGAAATATAAATGATGAAACTAAGAAAAAATATATAATGTAGGAAGTGGGCTGGGTGTGGCGTGACATATTATGAGAAATAGTACTTATTTAAGAAAAAAAAGGAAGAGTTGTGCTGAGACAGCTAGAGACAGGCTGGAGACAACATGTGTGTGTATGATTTGGAATTTGGAACAGCACAACACAACACAGAGAGTCTTTGGATTCTCTCATTTCTCACTTCTCCTTCATTCTCCACTCTCATCTTCTAGATCCATCAAATCCAACAATCTCATCCCTTCGTAAGTTCTCCATTCCATCCTTCTATCATTTCTTACTTCTCCGCCCTTTTTCGGTTCATTTTGTAGTGTAATACAAACCCATTTCAATTTTGATTCAACCAACCAAGTTTCAGATTCGCTAGCTTAATTTGTTACTTAGTTAGTTATTGCTTTGTGTGCCTCTCTGTCAGAGTCAGAATCCAGTTTATGTTTAAATTCTTCAACTTCACCTTGCCTGCTTCATCAAACATTTTTTTCTTTAATACAAGTTAGACACCAAATGAAATTCTATGTTCAGATGTCAGTTAAGTATCCAAATAATTTTGTTTCCAATTTTACTTATGCGTTTTTCTTTTCTTAGGTACTTTACAACACACATGTTCTGAGGTAGATGGGAGCTAGTTGTTCACTTGGAGTGATAATGAATGTCTGATCTGTGTTCCATCATTGACTTCTATTATTAGTACCGAGAACTGAGCATTCTGGAAAGAAAACGATCACATCAGAGGATTTTTTTTATCCATGTTATCAGAGAGTATGCTTGAAAGCTGTAATTCGGGTAATGCCCCTGACGAGAATTGCTGCGGATGCATTCAGTGTGGTCACAATTTGTTTAGTTGCCATATTGCTTCTTCTGGGCTTGTTGTGCATTGCATACTCATTTTACTTTCGGTCTCGTATCAATCATCGGGGTTTTGTTCAGCTCAGTTATTTTAGTGGTCCTTGGATCATCAGAATAGCATTTATCTTGTTTGCAATCTGGTGGGGTCTTGGTGAGATTATTCGGTTAAGTTTGTTAAGACGTGGCCTTCACTTAAAATGGCAGGAAACCATCTGCAAATGCTACATTGTATCAAATCTGGGATTTGCAGAACCGTGTCTCTTCCTCACACTCGTGTTTCTCCTGCGTGCACCCTTACAGACATTGGAGAGTGGAATTATGAAGAGAAAATGGAATGGGAAGACAGCCGGGTATATTCTGCTGTGCTGCTTCCCGGTGTTTATTCTTCAGCTTTTTGTCATTTTGGTTGGACCTCAGTTAAACAAGAATAAGAATGGTTTTGGAGAAAAGTTGCCTCATTACTTTACAAGTACAGCTGCTGCCTCTTCTAGTGTGAAGGAACATGACATCGCCCTCTGTACTTACCCTTTACTCAGTACCCTTCTTCTTGGCCTTTTTGCCATTATCCTGACCTCCTACCTTTTTTGGCTTGGAAGTAGGATTTTGAAATTAGTTATTAATAAGGGTTTGCAGAAGAGGATTTACACATTGATACTCTCAGTTTCAGGTTTCCTTCCACTAAGGGTTCTTTTCCTTGGTTTATCTGTTTTATCTGGACCTGAGCATTTTATGTTTGAAGCCTTTGCTTTCTTGGCTTTTCTTGCCCTTGTGTGTTGTGCTGGGGTGTGCATGTGTATGCTTGTGTATCGTCCAGTTGCAGATAGTCTAGCGCTGGGGAATTTAGCAGAGTTAGATGCTTGGAGACTGAATGTTGATTATAATGATTCCATGTCTCTTATTGCTAATCCGGCTCACCAAGAAGATAATTATGTTGAGGGTAATAGTTCTACTCCCTGTCCCAGTCATGGCAGGTATTCTGATGCATCAACTAAAGGTGGTTCAATTTCATTTCGGATACTGGAAAGGGAAAGGGATAGGGACAGGGATGGTACCTTTGTTGAACTAAGCCTCTTCTCTCCCAACCAAACGGATTTCTTTGGCTGAATATCAGTTTTGGTGGCAAAGGAAACCAAGTTCACAGGCTTAGATTCACCAAGTCTCTAATTCTTGTTTTGTCTCCTAATTCCAGCTGTAGCAAATTTGCTTTAGAATTTCTAGTGAGTAATTTTTTTATTTCTTTCACGTATCATCCATGTCCACAATTTTCTCCAATTCTTAGTTCCTATATGAAATGATTGAATACATTTGGCTTAATTTTACATTTAGTCTTTTTTTATCATGATTATTTCTTGCAGTTTTTTTTAGTTATCTTCATTTATCGGTTTCATAATATTTCCATTCACTACCGATTAATGTCAAATGACAATAATAAGAAATATTGTTCTCACAGGAATCCTCATGATTAGTGATTAATCTCTTTGGAAGGAAAGGTTTCTGGCAATTATTATGGCGGATGTATTTGTAAGAGAGGTTGGGTATTAAATTAGTTCCCCCTTCTAAGTGACGATATTAATATATTTTTTTTTATTTGTCGACTAGTAAGATTATTAATAACAAGGTTACTATGGACTTAACACATTTTTTAATAAAAATATGTTAATTTGAGGACCCAGTCAAAGTTATGAATTTTGTAAGATATGACACCTCAAGTGGTGAAAAAAAAATGGAAGACCAAAATAACGGATTAAAAATTAAAGAGAGACTAAAATTGCAGTTTAGTTTTATTAAGCATAAAAAAGATACATATAAATATAATATTTATAATAAAGTTAATATTAATTAAATTTAACTTTTATGTATTTTCAGAAATTTAAGCTTTTTATTTCTAAATATAAATTGGTGTTACGTTATTTTTTATTATGTATAATTTTCACATAAAATTAATTATTTTAATTTCCAATGTTATTTTTGTAATTTAAATTACAAAAAAGATTGAAAAATAAACTTACAATATTAATAATATAATGATTAATTACCTTTATAAAATTAAAATAAATATTAATAAATAAATCATAATAAAAAATGTATTAAAATATAAGAAATAATAAAAAATCATTAAATTTAAATTTAGGTAAAGTTGTTTGTAATTTATAAATTAGAATCTTTTAAGATAAATTACTTTAAAGTATTTTATTAATTTGGTCAACTAAATTATAAACTAGTCAAATAAATATATATTAAAATATTTAAGAGTAAAAAACTATTACCAAAAACCATTGAATTAAAATTGAAAATAAGCTTACTTAAGTTACTAAAGAAATGTTGATCTAACAGTTAATTTTAAATGTAATGACATCTGATACACCATTAAATATTAAAAAAAGTATAAATAGGGAGGGAAGGGTTATTTGTTGGCACGAGAATTGGATCCCATTGGATCCCATATCTTAGTGAGTGAGGAAAGAAAAGGCAAGGGAAGATCTATGGGAGACAAGAAGTGTTGTAGCAGCAAGGTCCATTTTATACTAACCATCACATCATGCTGTTCATCATGCTGTTCATCATGCCTCATTCATTCTTCTAACATCTCTTCTTTGTTTCATGCTCGCCAAAGGTTGACCCACCCAATCCTCCTGCACTGACATGGCACCGAAAATTAAACTCCCCTGGAAATGCTTCATCCGAAATCTCGTTATGTTTCAAAGAGATTGTTCATCTGGTAATCCTATTCATGCCACAATGTTTTGAAGATATTGCACCATAACCCTTCATTCTGCATCTCATTGACTTCTCCTTATTGCTTATGTCACTCCCAACATCTTTTTCTTCCACTTCAATTTATTTAATCGTACTCAACTCCTCTCAAATATTTATAAAATGTTGATATCTCATACAACCCTACCTTAGAAGACAATTTAAATTCAAGGGACTCAGTTATTGATTTCTGTTGATTTGGCAGGCTCCAATTGGTTATCGATTATGGCATCATTGCCGGGAAGAAGCTGCCAAAGGAAGGGTAATCTTATTTTATCTATCAATTTTCATCATATATCGGTTAGTGCTATGAAGAATCCATCTGATTATTTTTCTCTGACTGTTTTCTGCGTTTATTTGTTTCTTCTATCTTTCTTGCAGACTGGAATGATTGATCCTTTTGCCAGGCGTAGCGTGACATTTTGTCATGGTGTTCCTTTGGGAGGTATTGGGTAAGTATTTTTTTTTTCTCCTTTTTTATGAAACAAGTATGCAAAACATCACTATGCTGACAGTGACAACAATTCCAAGCCAGTAACAATTATATGCAGCATGCATACCAAAATATTATTAAAAAAATAAATAAAGAAACAATACAAACAAAAGTGGGGGCCACGCCAAACCCCCTAAAAAAGCCTAAAACTAGGAAGAACAAAATGGTCTCTGAAGAAATTACGAGAACGCATGGAAGGAATCCCAACCCACCAAAAGCTACCCAAGTTTCTAATACCACGTGATGCAAGCAAATATGCACATTTATTTTCCTTCTCTATAAATATGAGCTAATGTGTAAGTCTTTAATCTTTAATTAGGTAACATTTCTCTTCCATGTGCTCAAGCCAAAAGATAAGCACTAGATTAAGTTAACCATCCTTGTGTTGTGAGCCTTTTAATGTTACTTTCAACTAATTAGGTTATGAATTTTGGTTAAATATTATAGTTGAAGTATGAAACATGTGCATATTGTGCGTGGGAAATGTGTTATCGCTTTTTAGTTTGCTATTACCACAGGTGCAAATTGAATTTATGTTTAAAATGTTGATAGGTATATTTTTGTTTCTAATTATATCAATCATATAATAAGTTACAACCACATTACATTTGTCAACCACACACACACACACACGAGTCATCTTGGTAATATCAAGAGTGTGCTTTTGAAAAAAAAAAAAACTATTCTCCCTATTTGGGCCTTGCTCATTAAATAGTAATTTAGTAATTGTACAAGGGAGAAATTATAGGGCCACGTTACAGAAATTTTCAGAATATTTATGAGGAAATAACTCAGGTTACTAAAATAATACAGTGATAAAATGGTAAAAATCATTTCATTGATATGTGACAACCTGGATATTATAATGTTAACAGCATCACTAGTATCCAGTTTATATTTGCTTGATTTCATCATATCCAGAACATTTTGGATTATTTGTGTAAATAATATGCATTTTTTTGTTTTTGACAAACTGATGTCCAGAGCAGGAAGTATTGGAAGAAGTTTCAGAGGTGAATTTCAGCGTTGGCAACTATTCCCGGTAATATGTGAAGAGAAACCAGTTTTAGCAAATCAGTTTTCTGTAAGTTTTACTCATTCTGTCTGATCAGGAAGATACCTTGTTGCTTTCTTTAAACATTTCTAGCAATCCTAGCATTCTAACACTGACTGTATTCCCTTGAAATTTGAAATTCGATATTCAGACCTTATATACAATGATGCCAGAATTTGCATGTCAATGTAACAATGTGATGTTTATTCACACTGTGATGAGGAAAAAATGTCCAATCTTTTTTACTAGTTCAGTAAGTTGAATTGTTTATCAACAACGCACATTATAGTTATAATGCAGGCTGTGATATCATAATGTTTTGTGAGTAACATCTATGTGTCTCTCCCATTTCTTCTTTACCTTGCACACACTACTTTTGATTTTTTTCCCTAAATCTTTTTAAGTAGATTCTATTTCTTTGTAATGGAATAAATAAGCATTAGTTTGTGTCTTTGGAGGTGGTTCTGTTCCCATTTGAGCATAATACCTACATAAATACCACTGCCTTAAAGGATAAACTATAAAGGAAAAGTTTGACCACTGTTTTTATATGATAGGTCTCCTCACATAAAAGGCTCATCATGCTTGAAATGTGGAAAAGAAAATGTGCATAACTACCTGATGCCAACACTAAACAGTTGTCTCCAATCTGCACCGGACATAATGACAAAACTTGGGGTTGTAATTAAGGATTAAATTCTATACCATTTTGGTTAACCTGGCTTTTTATATCCTGTCAATTAACTGATTACCCTTAAATCCGAGAATATCTTTTAGTCATCTGTATATTGACATTTCTGGCATGGAATGTGGTTATGAACGAATTAAACTCAAGTTTCTGGATTAGTTTTTCTTGAAGTTCAAGTATCTCTTACAAATTATTTTATGTCTAATGATTTGTTAAGACATTCATATTTAATTATATTTTCTTTACTTCATCCTGCAAATAATATTATCTTTTATGACATAAGAAAGACTGTTGTCTCAGGTTTTTGTTTCACGTCCAACTGGTGAAAAATATTCTAGTGTACTTTGCCCTCGGAAGCGAGAGATAATAAAGTAAGTCTTTATATATTCCTTGTAACTTGACGGTCTCTAATTTATTGTTTTGAATGGCAGATTTAAATTCTGTGAATATAATTTAAAAAATTATGCATGAACTTCATTCAGACAAAATCCAGTGTCAGGGATCGAATCATGGGATTGGAATATAAATGGAAACAGTTCCACATATCATGCATTATACCCAAGGGCTTGGACAATATACGAGGGTAAGCTAGGCTAGTTGGCATAGTTCCGATTCCATTATAGTACACTCTATCTCTGACGTCTATCAACTCTTCTGTTCAAATACAGAACCTGATCCAGCTTTGAGAATAATTTGTCATCAGATTTCACCTGTTATACCTCATAATTACAAGGAGAGTAGCTTTCCTGTAACAGTTTTCACTTTCACGGTAGGCAAGGATGACTTCCATATAACTTTTGGTTGGACTTTTATGCTTATAAAGTTAATAATAAGCGGACAATTTTATTCTATGCAGCTGAAAAATTTAGGTAACACGACCGCAGATGTTACCTTGCTTTTCACATGGACAGTAAGTGATATTTTTATGTTGGCCATTACTGTTACCATCTGTTGGTTTTTATTACTCTATTCCTTTGTTGGGGGCTCTGAGTGCAAACAAATTGTTGTGTGCTTCAGAATTCTGTTGGAGGAATTTCTGAATTTACTGGGGACCACTTTAATTCAAAGAAAATGTAAGAAAATAGTCAGTTGGTTTGCTTTCTTTAATTTCTGATTACTGGGGACCCCTTTAATTTCTGATTTTCTGAATTCACGGTACATATTATCTTCTGATATAGGTTGAATGATGGGGTTCATGCCGTGCTTCTACATCATAAGTAAGTATAGCTTGCTACTCTCTTTTTGAGCAAAAGATCGAAGGGAAAACAATTAGTTTTTATCAAATAAATGTTGTTGTGACGTGTTTAACATACAGGACAGCAAATGAGAGATCTCCAGTTACATTTGTTATTGCAGCAGAAGAGACTGAATATGTTCATATCTCAGAGTGCCCTGTTTTTGTTGTATCTGGTTCTTATAATGGTATCTCGGCTAAGGACATGTGGCATGAAGTTAAACAGGTTAGATATCTGCTTCCAAATTTCAAAAGTATTTTTTTGAAATATTTTTGTTCATTGTTTTATTTTCCTTCATGCTGTTTTGTAACAGATAAAGCTAATAATTATGCTGTGTAAGAATTTCTTAAAGCAACTATTTGGAGTTTCCTTTGCTTTTGGATGTCAGAATTTATTGTTCTCTATTCTGACAATTATCAATACTTGAATCTCTTTGAACATAATTCTTAAAGGATATATCAAGCTTAAAGAATAATTTCTTGGGCATTGTTTGTTAATTTCCCATGCCTCCTATTCCATAGGATTGACTGTTGTAACTTTGGATTTACAATTGCTTAAATATATATTGGCTCTGCAACGATGCATATGATGCAAACCTGTATAAAGTTTAAAGACCGTCAAGAAACTAAAATCATAAGAGTGATGACGAAATTTATGTGTGCTTTGTTCCCTCAAGAAACATTTTTTCTTTAGTCATCGACTTAACAATGCTCATTCAAAATGGTACAACATAGAGTATATTAAACTTGCTGTCATTCGTATGCACGCTACATAACATTTCACTAAATTGCATTATGGTACCATTATTCTTTTCAGCATGGGTCGTTTGACCATCTGAATTTTGCTGAAACTGCTACGCCCTCAGAACCAGGATCATCTATTGGAGCAGCCATTGCAGCAACTGTAACTGTTCCCTCTGATGCTCAGCGAATTGTGACATTTTCATTGGCATGGGACTGCCCTGAAGTCAAGTTTCCCGAAGGAAGGACATATTACAGGTAGGTGGTACTATGGTAGAAAACTTGTATGAGGACATCTTTGTTCTAAGGCTGCACAACTAACTAAAAAACTTGGTTTGCAGACGTTACACTAAATTCTATGGTACTCATGGAGATGCTGCTGCAGATATTGCACATGATGCTATTATTGGTAATATTCTTGCCGAACACCATTAAATATTGTGGTTGGAAGGGGGGTATTGCATCTAAATTTGATTCCCATAATAACTATATATATAGTTAGATTTCTGGAAAGCTAGATTATGGGTATGGTTTTTCTTAATTTAGATGAGGACATTAATTTTGTTGCAAAACCCAATGCAGAGGCATATCTCATCTGTGATTGTTAATACCATAAATTACTTAATTAAAACTTCTATGAATTTGTTCCATAGAACATTGCCAATGGGAGACCCAGATTGATGATTGGCAAAGACCAATACTAGAGGACAAGAGGCTACCGGAATGGTAATCTTCAATTCTTCATTCACTAACCTTCTCCTACAATCAAAATCTGACGTTTTCAGAGTTCTGTGCAGGTACCCAACTACCCTTTTGAATGAACTTTACTATTTGAATTCCGGGGGGACAATTTGGACAGGTATCTTTGGCTTCTAAATTTTTTTATTTTATCAGCTAATTAGTCCGGTCTATTTTCCTTTGAAAGTCATGCAATTCCTGCATGCATGATAGTGTTGTTACTGTTGTCAATTCGTCATTGTTTTTTTCCTCTCTTTTGCAGATGGTTCACTTCCTGTAAATAGTTTAGTTAACATAGGAGAAAGAAAATTTTCCTTGGATGGACTTATATCTCGTTTAGAGAATACCAATAATTTATCACATCAAAATGATACTGCTATCAATATTCTTGAAATGTTTGGCTCAGTAGTTCAGCAAACACTCTCTCCACCTGCATCGAAGTCTGCATACGGAGTAAATCTGCTCCAAGAAGGGGAAGAAAACATTGGTCAGTTTCTTTATCTTGAAGGCATTGAGTATAAAATGTGGAATACCTACGATGTCCATTTTTACGCTTCTTTTGCACTAGTCATGCTATTCCCAAAACTTGAACTGAGCATCCAAAGAGACTTTGCTGCAGCAGTGCTGATGCATGACCCTAGTAAGATGAAACTTCTATTTAATGGCCAATGGGCACCAAGAAAGGTTCTCGGTGCTGTTCCTCATGATATTGGACTCAATGATCCATGGTTTGAAGTAAATGGCTATAATCTTTATAACACAGATAGGTGGAAGGACTTGAATCCAAAATTTGTTCTTCAGATTTATAGGGATGTAGTTGTCACTGGTGACAAGAAGTTTGCAAAAGCTGTGTGGCCAGCTGTTTATATTGCAATTGCTTATATGGACCAATTTGACAAGAACGGTGATGGAATGATTGAGAATGAAGGCTTCCCGGATCAAACTTATGACACATGGTCTGTGTCTGGTGTGAGTGCATATAGTGGCGGACTGTGGGTAGCAGCACTTCAGGCAGCATCAGCACTGGCACATGAAGTTGGTGACAAGGGTTCTGAATATTACTTTTGGCTGAAGTTTCAAAAGGCAAAGGCTGTATATGAAAAGTTATGGAATGGTTCTTACTTCAATTATGATAGCAGTGATGGAAGTTCGAGTTCATCCATTCAAGCTGATCAATTAGCTGGTCAATGGTCAGTATTTTGCCTTTTGGAAACTATTTGGTACCCTTATTTACGTTAGTACTACAAGTAGTTTTATGGTGCAATGATCCATTAAAACTTGAATTTAAAACCTAGGACATTGCTAAATTTTATGCATGCGCTTCCATTGTAACATATAGTTTTTTGGTACACTCTAATCACTGTGTATGTTTGTGTCATATAGAGTGGTTGAAAAACCAACATTATTTCTTTAAGGATTCTTAAGAGTTTCTCTGATTTAAAGAGCTTCGCACCTACTTTATATCACACAAACTCACATATTAGGCCCATTAAATCCTTGGGGTGTTGACTTAAAGAAAGCCAAAAGCCCTATTATCAGAAGAGTTGATTTATAGCTAGTGGAAGAACAAGAAAAATTTGGAGTGAAATCATTAAAAAGGATTCATATCTAATTGGTCTCCCTAAAAATATAAATTATGAAAGAGTATAATGGCATCTTGGTAGGAAAAGACTGTGGCTGTTGTCAGTTGTCACATACAAGCAAAGCTTCTGAAACTAAAGTTTATAAGAGGAAAATGCAATCATCTGAACAATGTCATAGTTATCTAAACAGTTTAAATTTTGCAGTTTTCGTCAATTATGACGCACATGGAGATTCATCTTGCTAATATTAAAATGCAATTCGGACTGTTTATTTCTTGCTTTGCAGGTATGCTACAGCATGTGGTCTTTCGCCTATTGTTGAAGAAAAGAAAAGTAGAAGTGCACTTCAAATGATTTACGATTACAATGTTATGAAAGTACAGGATGGGAGGCGCGGTGCTGTAAATGGGATGTTACCTGATGGAAAGATTGACATGTCTACAATGCAATCTCGGGAAATATGGTCAGGGGTCACATATGCCTTAGCTGCAACAATGATCCAACAAAATATGATTGACATGGCATTTCAAACTGCTGGTGGAGTATATGAAACTGCATGGTCCGACAATGGACTCGGGTAAAGATATTATATACTCTTCTCTTTGTGGTACTTGTGAAAAGTTACAGACTGAAGTTTATATCAAGTTGCATCTTGATAGCAACCAGCAGAAATCAACAAAAAAATAATGAGAAAAAGTAGTTCACTGTATTATAGAATAAGGCCTGATGAAGGTGATTCAGGACTAACTATAACGGGTGCACCTAGTATTAGGAAAAGATAGAAAAGTACAACTCTAGTTATTCTAGAGCCTAGTATCTCATAAGGATCCAGATTCCAGTTCACACCTCCTCTTCCTCCTCGCTCTTTATTTCCCCATATTAGCATTTCCTTTCCTAACTGACTTGCATGGGATGCATTCCCAACACTATTATCAGAATTAGTCTTCTTATTTCTTCCTCCAGTGTCTTAGTGTTTTGCACATTTATCTCTTCCTCATACACATGCTTAATTGTGGACCTCTTGTTCTGGTCTTATTATTTCCTTTCCCATCAAGGAACGCATTGTCACCAAGGTGGAATCCTGTGAACTGCCCTTGTTAGTCAGTCAAGGTTTCCACGTGAATTTTCACACGTTTATTTCAATAAAGTCGGTGTGCAAAAGAATCCCTATGCAAGACTGCAATCCCAGCCAGGCTACACCTCAACCTGTATTTGCAACACACCAAAGTATCAAAGAAATAAAGCACACAAAAGAGAGTGGGGCACCAAACCAAACTGGATAAGAAATTCTAGTTTGATAGACCAAAAATTGTCTTGCCTAACATAAGATGGAATATCATCCCACCAAACTCAATCCTGAAGATAGAACTCATATGCAACAAGTCTACAAGCACAACTATTTCTCTTTCTCAAAATTTGTGAAGCCCTAAATGGGCTCAAGACAATTTTTCCACCTGTTTCTTAATTTCCAAGGAACCAAAGATATATTTGAAAATGCTTTAACTATCAGTAGAAAATCACATTCCAGCAAAAAATGAAATCACCCGCTGTTATAAGAAACTTCAATGGCTTAAATTGCACCCTTAATTTCAGCATAAAAAGTTATCTTTATCATCAAGTGGAGCAGCAAAGCATACCAAAGCAGTCGCCAAATTATTTCTAGAATTTCCTGCCCAAGCAGATGCCCCATTAGTGTTATATTTATTATTGATTGAAGGTCTCCGGCTGACCTGAATAACCTTGATCAATTTCCTAGGATGTACAATACAAAAAAAGCTTTGATTGACTACACATGGAAACTACTGTACATCTTTTCGCTTTCGAAAGATCATTAGTTGGCAGTTTGTTACATACCAACCTCCATATGGTAATCATATATGGAATATTCCTGGTTTTTTGATACAAAACCGTTTTGAACTGGTTGTTGAGGTTAGTAGAAGTTTTATTCCCTTTGATGAAGGCCAAAACTGTATGACATGGGAAAACACCACGGATGGTATGCTCTTATTGTGACAATCATACAAGTACATAAAAAAACAATGGATAGATCATGGCTTGGACTAAACGCATACGCTTTCAATGTGACAATCATTCTCTTTATGGAGGTTGGTAAGTAACAAACAGCCAACCGAGGATCTTTTGCACGGTTTCCATGTATAGTCAGTATGAAGAAATGGTTAATATATCTTTTTTCACTGCCCTTTTGCTGCCAGATTGTAGAATTGGCTTTGCCATTTTATCATGATTCCAATTGATCACTCTTCTCTCTTGGATCTATTTGGTCTGTTATAAATAGAAGATAGAGTGATGAGATCAGGACCATTATCCCAGCTCTTATGCTTAGTATTATTAATGAAATATGGTTTGGTAGAAATAAACTGACGCTAGACATTGGAAGGATAAATTATCACTGAATGAAGAATGGAATTTTTGCAAATGCTAATCTTGCAGCTGCGAGCATGAAGAAAAAATTTGACATTCCAGAATCTGACAGCAAAAGGGCAGTGAAAAATATATGATTAACAGTTTCTTCGGGCTGACTACAGTTGGAAACTACTGTACACCATTTTGCTTTCGAAAGATCATCTTTCCCATCTCACACAGCCTGGCTTTGTCCAAAAGTTGATGTTCTTCCCATCTTTTAACTGCCATGTAATGCTATAAAGAAGTTCCTCAATGTGATTTTATCCCCAAGTAGAACAAATCCATGAAACTGTGGGGCTTTTTATGGGGAGACATGATCAAATCCATGCAAAAGACCAAAAATACATCTCTAATCCAAAACATTAAAATAATATGTCTGAGTTTTTTTACTTATATATTGGTGGTCTTTTAGAATTTTATTCAACTTGAGACTTCCAACATATACTTAAATGCTTAACACAAACGTATGCCATTATGGTTTATTGGTCACATACAATGTTTATGTGGTTGTTTGCACTATGGCTAACTATTAGATGAATAAAGGTGGTCATGTTTCATATTGAGGCACGATGGTATCCTTTGCGTTGCCGTTTTGAATTATGATTAAGTCATGCCAATATATAATATTCGCTAGCTTGTTCACATTGATCTTTAAGACTTTATAGATATGCATCTTTGTCATGTATTTGTATTCTTGATAATAGCTAATTAAGCTCTTCTACTTGATCAACAGTTATTCATTCCAAACTCCTGAAGCGTGGACCACTAAAGATGAATATAGATCTTTATGTTACATGCGCCCTTTAGCCATATGGGCAATGCAATGGGAATTATCAAGAACAAAGCAGCCTCAACATGAGTGTATATCGGATATGAAAGAAGAAGATATTATGTCCAGATATCATGATGGTTTTTCGAAAGTTGCTCGCCTTCTAAAGATGAAGGAGGAGACAGATTCTAGGAGTCTATTTCAGCTTATATATGATTTTACTTGCAAGAGGATGTGGGCATAGACAGACATTTTTTTAGATTGTATATATGATATATATATATATACATGTGTATATATATAATATATGTACCAATGAACACACACACACACATATATATATATATATATATATATATATATATATATATATATATATATATATATATATATATATATATATATATATATATATATATATATATATATATTTATTT
>Ga0099824_1004327_pt1 | contig 20474 bp, 10 predicted proteins | sample SiratrowhiteBW_FD_76837 | JGI IMG/M metagenome (GOLD analysis project Ga0099824, IMG submission 76837) | Root nodule microbial communities of legume samples collected from California, USA - Siratro white BW | ecosystem: Host-associated > Plants > Roots > Nodule | place: USA: California... | reverse complement strand
TAGGCAAAATTGAAAAAGACAAATGTGGAATAATTTTATTTGGAGCACTAACAGGGAAAAAAATGTAATCATGTCAGTACTGATGAGAAAATGTATACACCTCACTTTTCACCCATATTGTCATCTTCGCAATCAAATGCTAAACCCACCAAAAAAAGTGACAGCTTCTAAGGAGAGAGAGATTTCTTCTTTCTTTTGCTTCTTTTTAACCATGGATTTAATTAAAGCAAACCTCATAGAAAACCAAAGCATCCAAAAAGCAACACCCAATTTTGACTTCACTTTTTAATCTTCCTTCTCATTGCAAGAAATTGTCACTAATAAAGACCACTTTTGTCATACTAGTACAATCATGGCCCACACTCAAAAATTATGTTTGAAATCACTTGCTGTCATTGTGATTTTTGCTAACTAGTAATCACTATCTTACTCTAACAATTACTTATTATTTTCCTCATAACTTCTTCTATACCAAGAGCTTCACAAGTAAAACAGATGGTGTTTCTGATAATCTTCATGGAAAATTACAAGTTAAGGGTATACAAACATTACATCACAGAACAGAACAGAAATGGAACTTTGTATGACAGGAATGTTTTTCCTTATGCACACGCAAGAATGATTGTTATTTAAAGGGTAAAGTTTGATTGAATGTTTATGGCATAATTTACAAGTATTTTAGCAATAAAAATGTAAAATCAGAAGTATGAACATAAAAAAAAAAATGAAAAAGGAGATCAAAAGAGGACTCCTTTGAAAATATGTAAGAAGCCAAAAATACTGCGTTGCTTCATGTACCTGGAGCTCTATTCATCCATGGCAAAGCTGCACTGACATTAGAACCACCCAAATAGTTTTGTTGTGAACTTGATACCTTGTCCTTCCTAGACCATTGCCAGATCTTGGAAACAGAAAAGCTTTCACCTTTCCTTGCAATGTTGATTTTTTTGCCCTCAACATCCATGTCAGTGGAAGAATTTCCACAATGGTCCAATCTACCTTTGAATTGTCTCATACTGCCACCACTGGCACCTCCACCATCACCTCTATTGGGGCACAAAGCCACTTGCAAATCTGAATCAGCAACCACATACTGGAAGGACCCCATTGAATAGCATCTCCTCACATCCAAATTACTTGTACTGCTCTCTCCTCCTCCTCTTTCCACCCCTTCTCCATTATTTGAGCTTCTAAACTTCCCTAGCCTCACAGAAAACACCCTTTTCCCACTCATTATGTGATTTTCTGCATGTTTGTTAAAGGAACCAGCCTCTGCAGCAACACTGCCCGAAACCCCATCTTCATCCCTGGGACCCTCAAAGTCATAAACCGGGTTTTCAAAGGCAAAGCCTGCCTCATAAAGACTCCCTCTGCAGAGAGGACAAGTTGAATTTGAGAGCAGCCATGTGTCTATGCAATCAATGTGAAAAGCATGGTTGCAAAGGGGCAGCAGCCTGAGCATGTCTTGTTCGGAGAACTGGCAAAGGCACACTGCACAATCAAAAGGCTCCTTCAACCCTATTATGTCTTTGTATAGGAAAACTGGGAGAGCATCTATGAAGGCCTGATCTAGACCCGAATCATGGAGATGGAAGAGCTGCTGTAACTGCCTCTGGTAAGGATCAGATTCAGACATGTCAGGGTACCTACTGGACTGGGAAATTGACGAAGAGGACATGTGCCTTATGAGGAATCTAACAAGCAGGTGAAGGAGACCAGAGATGAAAAACACAATAGCTAGAATGACAAAGATGAAAACAATTGCAGGGCTTATTCTGGTGCCAGATGAAGAAGAGAGAGGAGGGGCAAGTTGTTTCTTGTACTCAGAAGTGTAAGGCAATGGTGAGGAAGAAGAACAAGAAGATGGGGAAATAGTAGTGGGGTTGTTGATAGCATCATTGCTATGGCAGATTTGAGAATGAACCCAACTCATTTCCTAAGTTTAAGCACAGAAGAGATAGTGACAGCTTTCTATTTGTTAGAACAATGTTATTGTATCTGCTTCTCTAGAGACTCAATCCAACCCACATATTGAGGAAAACAATCAACAAGGAAAGAAGATTGGAAGCTCAGGGAAATGAAAGAGGAGGAAAGAGATCAAATAAGAACAAGCTTACTGAAATTTATGTTGCTCTTTGGAGACCGGAAGTGTTGCAATTTCAAGAGGGGAGAAACGTGCTAAAGAAAATTTTAAGGTTGCTGTTGACTCACCTCAAGTGTTGGTGCCATTCTTAGCTGTTATTTTCTGTCACAGGAACGGAGAACGGTGTTACTTCCCAAACCCATTGGGTGAGAGGTCGATAGATCTCGGCTGCATAGAATAAAGATCTCTATCAAATTCTTGGGTAACTTTCTACAAGGCCCAATGAAAATTGGTGTATTGAGTCTGGGCCAATTCTTTCTGCACCTCCATGTTTTTCTCCTGCATCCAATACTTCCAAAAATACATTTTAAAATTTTCAATTACAAAAAAATTCAAAGTAAAATTGTATTTCAAATTATATAATCTATAATAAAAATATTTTATTATATTTTAGATAGTATAATTTAAAATATAATTTTTGTATTTAATTATATAATATAAAATATAAAAATTATATTATATTTTAAATTGTGTCATTTAAAATATAATAAAAATATATATCTTAAATTACATAATTCAAAATATAAAAATATTATTTTAGATTGTTGAATCAGAATATAATATAAAATATAAAAATAATTAAATATGATTAAAAAAAGGGTGAGAATAAAATGGTAATTTTTCTTCCTGTATAGGAGTGCAGCAAAAAACTACTAAAGTGTATAAAGAAGAGAACATGTCTTCAGGTCCATGCTTAATGGACTACCACTGTATCATGCAGCCAATTAATAAAGAAAAGAAGTGCAAACCATTTGTTAGACATTGATGCCTTTTATTAGCTTTGAATATCATTATCACTTGAACAAATTCTTCCTGCACCCTTATTATCTCACCATATGTGAGCACAACCTTCATAAGCTTTCCCATAGCCACTGGAGTTTGTTGTTGTGATATAAGGGTTGGTTGTTGTTGTTGTTAAATTGTTGTTCGAACAGTAAATTGTAAAATGATGATAATGTATAATCTGAATCAGGTTGCTTTGAAATATGCATCATATTCCATAGTAAAGTGTAACAAATAGGTATAATGTGTCACTGATATAGCTACTGAGCAAGCTAATAAAATCAATTATGTTCAAGTAGTTTTATAATCATTATGTGAATACACATAAATGATATAAATGATTATGTGACTGCTTGAGTATAATCTATTGAGTTGACATTTATGGGTCCTTAGTGAATAAAATTTGACATAAGTGATGTTTGATCTGTGTTAATGGAAGCTGCAAAGAGGCAACACTTGGATTATGTGGTTGAATTATAATATTTTAACATGCCATTGAATTTTAGTTTACAAGTATTTATATTTGCCCCTAGATATGTGTTAATATAATTCATTGGAAATTAATCTAACAAATTGATTTTGCCATGCATGTTTAAAAATTAATTGAAAGACACTAGGTTTTATAAATGCTTAAACATGCCACAGAATTTTATTTGAGAGGCAATATAGTTTTGTTCATGAATAGATATTTCACTATGCTAAAAAATTGTTATTAATATTATTTACCTATAATTGATTATTTGTGTCTTCTAACATATACAATTATGTAACATCATGTAATTAATTATATTTGATTTATTTGCTTCTAAAAAAATGTACATAAAGATAATGTAAAAATATATTACATTTTACGGGTTTGATTATTTTTATTTATTTAATATAATTAAAATAGAATATTGCCAGTTTTATTGTAGCAAGGAGGCCTCGCTTTCCACTTTCAAAACTTTTGTATCTCTGTTTTGAGATTTACAAAATATTTCTTGAATATTCGTTATTGGTGTTAATTGTAGTATATATGTTGTTGTGTTAATTCTTTTTAATTGGATTGATTTTGATAATATATAATTTTTTTTCACATTTTAGTAGCTAGGAACAAATATTATATTCGATAAGGGGTGGATTGTTATAAATGAATTTATGTTTGTAGTTAAAAATTACATAAAATGTATCGACTAAAAATAAACACAAAATTAGGTAAGTTCATGTTACCGAGTTAAATAGGTTAGTGTTGGCAAGAAAAACTTATGTTTCATTAGTGGAATTTACATGATTTAACGTCAATTAAGTCCATTCTAAGCTGACATTGAACTACAAAAGAGAAAAAAACTTAATATCATGAAAGCGGACACAATAAAAAAAATACTTAAAACAACCTGTGATAGGGTCAGTTTGATCGATGTTATTTGACAGTAAAACGAAAGAGATAAAGTCGGCCCATTCAATATTAGGTTTTAAAAAATACATTCAAATTGGATACCATTCTAGTTTTGATACCTGTAATTTCAAATTGAAAATATCCATAAACTTTAAATAGTAGTTATAAAAAGAGATCCAATAACATTTCAAAATTCTGAATGCATGTATAATACGAACTAATTAGTGAAATGCAAAATCAATACAATTTGAAATAGTAATTACAAAGCGAAATCCAATAACAATTCAAAATTCCAAATTCAAATATAAAGCCGAATAATCAATAAAATCAAAATTCAATTTTATTTTGGATAGTAATTACAAACTCAAATCATTTAACAATCCCAGTGGTAATTCAAAATCTAAATCCAAAATTCTAAATTCAAATTGAAGTATAAAATAAATTAATTGTTGAATTCTAAAATCAATTCAATTTAAAATGATAATTACAAACCTAAATCCAATAACAATTTCAATGTTAATTATAAATTCCAAATCTAAATTCTAAAACCAACTACTCAGTGAAATCCAAAATCAGTTGAATTTAAAATAGTAATTGCAAATCAAAATCCAACAACAATTTGAATGCTAATTCCAAATCCAATCCAAACTCCAAAGCCAAAATCAAATATACCTCCAACTATTCATTGATACTAATTTTTTTAATACATGTACACTCCTCTTGATAGTTCTTCGTTAGATTTTCTTTGCCATTGTTTAATATAAAACATTTACATTTAACAACTCTAAGATGTCCTATGTTTGACTTTCTATCCTTATATAATTCATATGGAGTTTTCTTAAAAATAGTCCTAAACAGCATCCTATCAAGTACATAACATGTAGTGTTAATAGTATCAATATAAAAGAATTTGGGTAAAGAGGTTTCATTTAATATGGTTATTGTCAATTCCTCTAAATACTTATTTATCCTTTCCACAAAACTATTTTTTTTATGAAGTCCCAAGTGCAAAGAAATTATGTCTAATACCATGTTTCTAAAACAATGAGTTAAATTGATCATTTTGAACTCTTCCCGATGATTACTTCTAATTGAACTAATGTAACAACCTTTCTCATTTTGTAAAAGCTTGACAAGCTTTTTGAAAATAAAAAAAAAGAATTATTCTTGAATACAACAAAAAAAGTTCATGTGAATCTAGAAAAGTCATCTACAATTACAATTGCATAATAATTTCCTCCAAGGCTAATGGTTCTTAAAAGGCCAAAGAAGTCCATGTGTAACAACTTAAGGAGTCTAGTAGTTGAAACAATTTTTTTGTTTGAAAGAAACTCTAGTTTCTTTCCCCTTTTGGCAAGCTTCATGGTTTATCATTCTCAAACTTAAGTTTTGGAAGTCCATAAATCAAATATTTAGCAATAATCTTATTAAGATTATGCATATGTACATAGGTAATTCTTCTATGTCACAACCATTAGTCCTTATTTTTGGTTAGCAAGCATTCAATCCAAGATTATGCATGATTTATGTCTAGCATGTAGATGTTGTCAACACACTTACCAACTAGCATAATATTTTGTTAGTTTTAAGGTCACATATAAAGCAAAATTAGTCATATACCTTGTGACCTTTATCACACCATTGGCTAATACCTAACCGCTTATGTTTGAGGTCATCAACCAAAAGTACATTTTGTATAATAATGGAGGAACCATTTCCCATGTCACCACATCCAAGAATTCTTTCCTTATTGTTTTCACCATAAGTGTCAAAACCTTCTATTTAGTTTTAGATATTAACAAATTTCTTCACGTCTCCTATCATGTGCCGTGAAGAATCATTGTTTAAGTACTAAAGTAGTTTTTTGGTCTTCAAGTGCACCTAAAAAACAAATTATATATTAGAGTGTCTCTTATTAATTTGGATCCAACAATGTTAACATTCTCTTTTCACATTTTGGAAGTCACTTCATTTTAACATTAGGAACATTAAATTTTCAAATATTATAATTTTTAATATTGTGGTCTTTTCTCAGATAGTAGAAACAATTAATGAATACAGATTTGTTAGGCTTTTTGTAAGAGAAGAAGTTTTTATATGATTTAACCTTATTTATATCCAATGTCAGCTTTGTCAAAAACACAATTTTGAGAATCACATATAGTTTTAAGATTAGCTTTTCCCATTGTAAACATGGATGATGTTTTGATAAGATGGTGAATTTCACTTTACAAGGATTTACAATTTTCACAATCTTTGATGGTTTTTTGATTTGCTTAAGGACAATTAAAAGATAAATTCTTGTAAATAATTTCTAGATTTTTTAAATCACTTTTAGCATTGCTTAGTTCTTCTTCCACTTTGGTGACTGTATTTTCAAGTCAATTATTCATTCCCTTGAGTCTATTGTTAGAAACGACCAATCTATTAGCGTCTTCATGCATTTCATTAGAAGCATTCAAATGTTGATTGTTACTAGCTTCGTCTCAAAGTCTTTTGCATTTACATTGCTTAGAAAGTCATATCTAGCTATCAAAAGGAGATTAACTTTCTTATCCTTTTATAAAGAAGTACTTGAAGAGGTCTCATCATTGTCATTCCATGCAATGTAGCCTCCTCTAGTCTTATCCTTTCTCAAATTTCTTGTCACTGAACTTGTCTCTATTTTTTATTATTATTTAGACATTCAATTTTGATATGTCCTTGTTTTCCACACTCGAAACAAGTAAAGTTAAGTGAACTAGAATCATTTTTTTCTATTTACTTACCTTTTTTGAGAAAAGTTTTTATTTTTTTTAGAAAATTGCCAAACTTTTTGACAAGTAATGTTAGATTTTTTTGACTCACTATTTTCATATGATTCTTCTTGACTCTCTCCTTTCTTTTGTACAAGCGTCTTTAGTGTAATAATCATGTTTTTCTTGTCATAGTTTTCTTATTCACTTAGTTTATTCATCTCCAACTTGTGTTCCCTTCCAAAAAAGATGCTTTAGACATTGTAGGCAAATCTTTTGCTGAGATAGATATTACCTTGTGTTGTCATTTCCTATCTAAATGTTTTAACACTTCAATCCTTAATTCTTCTTTCTCAACTTCCCTAGACCAATAAAAGTGATCCAGAATGTGCTCAAATCATTTTTGCACATATTGCATTATGAAAAATCATACTCCTGAATCAATGCATGTTTTTTTGGCTCTTTAGACATCAGTAGTTTCTTCATGAGTGACTTCAAGAATGTCCCACATTGCTTTGACTGAGTTGCATTTAGAAACTCTGAAGAATTCACCAAGATTCAAGGCAGGAGTTGTAATATTTTTTTCATACAAACATATTGAGCCTTTTTATTTTCAATTTCAGACTAATAAAACCAAGGCTTTTAAACAACTTCATTCCTAAGGACATGCTTAGCAATAAAAGGAGCATTTACAATGGCATCATAAATCCCTCTGTTAATCAATTAAATAAAGATTTTCATTCTAACTGTCCAAAACTGTCCAAAACTGATAATTGATCCCTCTAAACATTTGTAGTGTATTAATTGATGCACCTTCAACAAAAGGAAGCTTTTTCTCATGCACTTTTGAAAAAAAAGATCAAATCTTTAATATTTTTGAAGAAATTAGCTTAGCTTTGATACCAATTATTAGTTTTAAGAAGTTGAGTTAGAGAGGGGAGGTGAATTGAACTATCACAAACTTTTGTAAAACTTATAATGAGATCCTTATTAAATATGTGAATTTAAGAATTTGATTATTTCAACTATATTGACAGAAGCAAAATCAAATAATGTTAAGCACTGAAAGATAAAGAAAGAGAGATGTACAAAACATATTTTTATATTGGCTCACTCTTATCTAAGAGCCACATCTAGTTGCTCAACCACATAAGCTAAGCTCACACTAAAATATTCAATTGTTTATAAACACACAACCAAAATAATAAAAGTAAACAACTCAAGAAACCAATATTTTATTACATACCTAATAACACCCAACTATTATAGTACATGGAAACATTGTCCAAAAACATTTTAAATACACAAGTCGAGTTAAGAAAATGAAAATATTATCACCTATAAAACAAGATCATCACAACAGAAAATAAGTAATTATGTGAATCTTTATGTTTTCTTTCAATCATGATATTGATCACGAAATTTATTCAAGGAAAGGTTCAAAAACAATTTTTAGTTTAAATTCTCCCTCTATAGTAAAATAGATTTAAGAAACCTTGCTTTTGATCTCATGTCAAATGGTTTTAAAATGATAGAATTATATATATATATATATATATATATATTTTAGTGGATTAAAAATAGATTTTAATATGTTAATTTTACATACTAATGAAATTAATTGATTAAATCCTAGTTTTAACATATTAAAAGAGATGAGACTAAAGCTTTCACTAAACTTAAATGATTTTGATATATTAAAAACTCATTTAATATATTAAAACAATATTAAAAACTTTTTATGATTTTAAGTGATTCTAATTCATTAAAATAAATATCTAATTGATTAAAATAAGTTTTGCAATCTTAAACCCTAAAATTTAAATCCAAACTAATTAAAAATACTACTTTAAATATAAAAAATATCGTTTAATTAATTAATTTTTTTCATAAATACAAAGTCTAATTCATTTAGGAAAGGTTTATAATTGTAATTTTAGGTGATCATGATTGTTATGAATCTTCAAAATTTTCATGAGAAAATGTTAGATTCATAAAAAATATGAACCATAGTCCCAACAAAATTCACTTATGTATGATTTAGCATACACAATATGAAAATAATTTTTATTATTTATTTTTCAAATAAACTTTGATATATTGGTGATACTGTGTTCGAGTGTGGATCTCTTTACGTGGAAACTAAAAAATTTGAATTAGAGATTTATTTCAAATACATTATCCAAATATAAGATTTTAACATGAAAAAATTCTAACTTCTAAAAAAATTGTTAATGTAGAAATTGTGTCCAAACACACTTAAATGTTTTCTTCCCATTCTCGAAAAATGCAACCCAACAAGATTCTATGAATTGTTATATAACTCCATAGGCTTAAGTAGTTTGTTTGTGAAAATTGCTCAATATATTCAGTTTTGAAATTGTCGGAAGCATTAAATTGTCATCCAAATCAGTAACCATTCATATTAGGCTTAAGTAGTTTGTTTGTGAGAATTGCTCAATATGCTATTCAGTTTTTAAATTGTTGAAACCATTAAGTTATCGTCCAAATTAGTAACCATTCATAAGAGTACTTCTAAGAATTAGATACCAATTTAAAATAAAATGATATAAGTGACTAAAACTTTAATAACTAATATTAAATATCAATATTACTAAATTTAATTATTATTTTTATTTTGTAGTTATTTAACAATTAAAATCTAATCTTATGATTATTTTAGTCATAATTAACAATCATTTTATTTGAAAGCTAAAAATTAATCTTTAAATAGCTTTTTTTTATAGTATCTCTTAAAAAGAATAATTATTAAAATATTTAAATTGAAAAAGGGTTCTTTAAGATGTGTTAGAAAAAGCTCAATAGCTACTGAAAAAAATAAATAAATCAAGAAACCAGGTTGAAGGCATTTACGAAACAATTATTGGAAGAGTAAGTTGGGGAATGGTTATAAAGACATTGTTTTTAGAAAGTTATTAAAGCCACCTTAAGGCCAAAGAGAAAGTTATTGAAAGTTTTGTGTTTTTAAATTATCAAACATTATTGGACATGGTATAATAAATTTATGAAATTCACATTTGTAAAATGTACTCTAAAATAATAATAATAATTAAAAAAATTGATATATTTCTTCAATATTTTATCTCTTTTTTTCTTTTGCTTAAGGTTTTTTTTTCTTTTTAATTTCTTATATTTTATTTATTTGTTATTAATTTCTATCATAAGTGTGTATTTATTATTTATATAGTTAATTAGAGATCTAATTATTCACATAAATAAAAGTGTAGTAATTATGTATTCAAATTAAGATATTTATACAATTTTAGAATCAGTTGTCTAAAGACAACTATAACATATAAATCATAAATCGAAAGCGAAATAAACTCCAAAATCCACTTTTTTACATCAAACACACATAGATTGTATATAAATTTTATCCATAAGCAGTAACAATTATATTATAATTAGAAAACAACAGAAACAACAGGTATAGAATAGAAAATAAGTTTTGGTGTTTAATAATATCCATATCAGTTGTGAGAAGTTTTGGTTCGGATAGCAGAATCCACTAACCAAGACCAAGCAGGGGCAATTCCAAGGGATGGGGACGCCACAGTTCTGATATAATTGTCCAGCTTGGAATCATAACTGGTGTGGGATCTGGAAGAAAAAGGGGGTGTTCTTGAATCCGCCCTGCGAGTAGTCCTCAGATAATTGTCAATCTGGGTGCGGTAAGATGTTATCCAGTTCTGATTCATTGAATGGCTACTCCTGAGATACTCATCCACTCTTGAAGAAAAAGGGGCTATTCTTGAATCCGCCCTGCGAGTAGTTTTCAGATAATTGTCAACCTGGCTGTGGTAAGATGTTATCCAGTTCTGATTCATTGAATGGCTACTTCTTGCTTTGCCTGTGCTAAGAGTATATGAAGACAAGAGAAGGAGGGTTCAGTCCTTTAATAGGGTGGATTCTATTCATCGGTGATCAAAGTCTCACCAATATAATTATTCACTCCAGCAGACCACTCATTCATTCCAATCCGCCTCAGGTAAAATATTCTCCAATTCAAACTAGTTATGTATTATTTTACGCAATTCAAAGTCTCTCCAATCCTAATATACTTTATTATATATTTATCTGACTTTTTTCAAAAAAAGAAAACATAAAATATTATAGAGTTGTTATAAAGTCTATGTCAAAGAATATAAAATAATATACGTGACTCTACAAATTGTATCTATATATTTATTTAAATAATAAAATTAATTTGACAATACTATTTACATCGTACTTTCGTGTTACATTCATTTTCGTTAATAAAATATTATATATTAATAAAGTAATAATATATATAAGCGTTATATGGATGTAGTAAATGAACACTTATACCAGCCTTACTTAAAAGTTCACATGGCAACCTTTCTTTTTTTCTTTTTTTTCTTACTACACCATTTTTTACTTTAAGCAATAAAAAATTTGCAACGACCGCAATAGCATTGCCTAAAATAAGAATAGACAACGATATTTACGTGTTATATAAAAAGTAGATTTTGTTTCAAAAATGACCACAAGTCATGTAGAAAGTGTTGTCTATTTATTTTAGAGAACACGCATAAAACTGCGTACATGTTAAAATCAGTTTAGATCACAATGTGAGAATTATAGATCACGGGTATGTGAATGTGGTCATTTTAGACCACGAATATTTGAGCGTGGTTTCAAGTGTCTATTCAGATTATTAAACTAAGTTAAGTTAGATTTGGCTCATATCGTGCTCAATTTCATAAGAAACGCGAAACCCTCTTCTTCGTTTTCGTTAACCCGTGCTCAATCCCTGAATCCATAAGTGAAAACCAAATTCTAGCCGCTCAAAATCGAATTCAGTACCCAAATCACGCTCAAAATCGATACCATAAACCCAAAACCTCTTAAAAACCCTACTCTCCTTCGTAAATCGAAATGAGTCTTCCAAAATCCCCAGAACCCGCTGAAAATCCAAAATAGAATCACTTTTTCTCCCTAAATCACTCAGTCTCCGATCAATTTCTCCCTAAATCACATAGTGCGATTTTGACCCAAAGTCCCTAAGTCCCGCAAAATCCCAAAATCCTTCCCATAATCAGTATTCTCTTTGAGCAATCGTGCACACAACTCAAATGCAGGTACGTGTAAATGTCATATTTGCCTCAAATTAGGGTTTGTTTCATTTTCGTATGTTCGTTGTGTTTTCTACTAACACGTTTCCATTTTTTTGTCTGCATTCACTATAGTTTTGAAGATTCTACAATTGGTTTGTGCGATTGGTTTATGCGCGTGGTGAAATTTTGGTCCTAAAGTGAGTTGTTCACGTTTTTTACCACTGTTTTTTAATAAATTGGTGTTATTCTCTTATTACATTTTGTGTTATATGTTGTTCTAGTTCATCAAATGAATTTTATGGTTTCTTAACTTGTGTTGTTTAGTTTTTTGGTTCGTGAATAAAATTTTTTTTAGTTTGTGACTTGTGGTTTGTGGTTTATGGCACAAATGTGGTTTTATGGGTTTTGTTGGTAGTCGAACATAGTTTAAGGTTTATGCCCAATTTTTTTAACTAATTTTTGGTTTATTCTCTTATTACAATTTGTGTTATATGTTGTTCTGGTTCATCAAATGAATTTTATGGTTTCTTATGTTGTTTTGTTTAGTTTTTGGTTCATGAATAAAATTTTATTTAGTTTGTGACTTGTGGTTTGTGGTTTATGGCACAAATGTGGTTTTATGGGTTTTGCTGATAGTTTGAGATATATGTCTAGAATGATATTTGCGATGCTCTCACATAAGTTTTATTAGCATAAACAACACTTAATTTGGAACAAGGCATATGAATGGGGTGGTGTTAATCACTAGTTAGAAGATATTAACAATGTCCATTTTAATGACACTGAAGAAGAAAGGGACTTACACATGGATGGTTGTTTTAGTGAAGTTAACGTTGTTACTGTAAGACAAGCATAATAAAAAAGTCCCAAAAGAAAAAAAAAATGATAACTTAAATGAAAATAACCAAAATAACTGAAATCAACGTTTGAGGGCAATTACCTCAAGGATAAAAAAAAATATTGAATTGGATCTTAGTGATTCAATGTTTAAAGTTGATAATTAAGATTGATCTAAAAAAACCGAAGAAATTATATATGATAGAACCTAACAAAGATTGTAACTAAAAAAAATTAGAAAAGAACAAATATCAAAAATAGGTGTAAAAGAATATGGTCACACTGCACGAACATATTATTCAAAAGAGGGATATATATACTATATATGTGTGTGTACATGGATTTTTTATAGATTGTATTAATACGACAAAATGTATAATATAAGTAGTTTTTACAAAATGATGCTAAAAGGAATGAATAAGAGAGAAAAACTTGAATTATAATGGAGAAAAACAAGAAAAGATTGAAGCTAATACTTTAATGTCTTTTTTTATGTGTTTCTGTATACTTTAATGTGTATTATTAGCAATTTGTATGTTGTATATGAACTTGTATATTACTTTTTAACTAATTTTCGGTTTTATTTGTACAAAATGTTTACAATTGCAAGTTCAATTGGTTACTTTATTGTGGTTCTTTTCCTGTCTTAGGAACGAGGTTAGTTTTCAATGACTATTAAGAATTTGGCTTTAACGTATACTATATATGTACAAGTGTATATGTTTGTATATGTTATATATGTTTGTATATGCTATATATGTGGTTCTTGTCCTATCTGTATATATATGTTTCCATATGGTATATATGTTTCTGTATACTATATATGTATATGTAAATATGCTCTTGTATACTATATATGTACATGTATTTTTATGCGTTTCAGTATACGATAATGTGTATTATTGGATTTTATTTGTTTCGAGGGGACTTTATTTGTTTAGATTTGGAAAATTTTTATATTAATTGTTTTGGGATTAGTTTTATTAGTTTTGATTGAGTCACTGCAATTCAGTTTGGTATTAACTTGTTATGCTAGATTGGCCATTATAGTACTGCACAATTTCAAAGATTTGCTTGGTAATGATTTATATATGTTTAATTTCAAGGGCAATCTGAAGAGCAGTTTGAAGATGGAGAAGATGAAGAAGATGAAGAAATACATGAATGAATGTTGGTTGTTGTAACTTGTTTTAAACTTAAATCAAATGACATGGTAGGGTAGGATGAACCGTTGAAATAGAGACTATAATGAACTCACTAGTAGGATGCTATAGGAGGATGAATGTAATGTTATTTTGAAGTCTAGCAATATGTAACAACTGCCTAAGAACAATATGTTATTTTGGAGTCTAGCAATATGTATCAACTGCCTAAGAATAATATGTTATTTTGAAGTCTAGCAATATGTATCAACTGCCTAAGAACAATATGGATGAATGTAATATTTAGAATTCTAGTTATTGTGTAATGTTGCTTATATAATTATAGTTATTTTATAAACAAGAATTAAAATTTAAAAAATATTGAAAATACATTTAAATTTGACTACTGGACTAAACATTAGGTACCACTAAAAAGCAGTCAAATAAAAGGTACCAACGTAATAGGCATTGTCTACAACAATAGGCAACAACAAAATGAACGTAGTTAACAATTATTTCAACCTAAATAACGTGGTCTAAACTATAGGTAATAACTAAATAAGTGTGGTTTGAAAAAGGCAACAAGTAAATAAATGTGGTCTAATAAACTACAAATAGATAAAATAATGTGGCCTAAGAAATAAGCAACATTTAATAAAGCATTGTCTTAATAAAAGTGTGGCTTAAAAGTTTGTCAAAACCCGTTGTCTAATGTAGCACTAGAAATCACGATTTTTCGGAAAGTGTGGCTTTAGACAAAAAATCGTTGTTTTTAATCTACAGCAACGGACACGTACTCTACGGTCGAAAAATTGTTGCCAAATTGTTGCCTAAGGTTTAAGCTATGGTTTTTCGGCTTTAGGGAACACATTTCGGTCGTTGTCAAAATCCAAAAATGTTATAGTGTCTTAAAAAGACCTTGTATAATGATAAGTCAAGTGTCTTTTAAAGACTCGATTCGCGAAGGGTTTGTTCTTTCTCGAAAACAAACAAATGTATAACTTGTGAAGTGTTTTTTTTATCTAATGTATTATATATATATATATATATATATGGTTGGAATTGATTTGCTTTGAGTCCTAGTACTTCAAATCATATGTATATAAATGAAATGTATGAGAGAACGAGTAACTAATATGAAAACTGAATGATAAATGAGTAATATTTTTTTTAGTAAATGATATATATAAATTTTGGGTTGAACATAAATTATTTCCCTAAGGTCAATAATTTAGTCCTGACCTTTTTATTTGGTTGTCTAAATGCTCAAACCTTGTTGCCCAAAATTCATGATGGGATATTTGATCAACAACCATTGTATCCGTGAAAACTAGTAACAACTATTCAAACTAGAAAAGAGAAAGACAAAGATTGATTGGAGAAATATATAGAATAATATCTATAACCATATAATCATCATCTTTGGTGTTGCTTGGTCAAACTTCATTTGTAGTGGTGTTAGTAGGGACAACATCTTCATCATCATCCTTTGTCGTCTAGTGATTGTCAACCTTTATAAACCCCATTTTATGAAGTGTATCATTAGTAATTTCATTTTTACCTTTTATCATTTCAAAAAGTCCCCTATCTACACTTATTACAAAGTGATGCAAAATCTTGGAAATAAGGACATCATAAGGAAATCAATAGTTAGGTAGGCTTTAGACATTAACATGTGATCTTTAATCACATAGATTCAGTTAACATTACTTCTATTATGTATGTCACACATAAGAACAATATCTCCTTTATTCAATAAAGCATGATTACTCCTCTTGGGTGTCGGTTGCCACGCTATATGATGAAAGCATGTCGTTCGTCATATTTTAACCTACCAATATTGAAGCCCTTGATGGATGGAGTAGGTTTCTTTAAGCATCTTCTGAAGTATTATACTTTGTTGAAGTTCTCAACAACACTTATATTACCTTTGTTAACTTGAATGCCTTCATACTTTAGGCTATTAAGTCATTCCAAACATGTGAGGTAACCTCAATATCTACTACTTTCACTTGAGATTTAAGAACAACACCTTCAAATGTTAGATTGGTGTAAAAAACCTTTATTAATTGTGGATAAACTTTACCAGTCATCTCAAGGAAGGTGTGAAGATGTTGATGTTGTAACAAATTTCTCATACCTTTGAATTTCTCATCTTTCAACCATGAAAACTGGAGAAAGTTAGGAACACTTACTTGTTTCTTACTCATTTTCTAAAGAAACATTGTCATGCTTTCTTGATTACCAACAAACCATGTTTCAAGATTAGCAATTCTAGTATAAGGAGAGGAAGGAGAAGATGTTGGTAGTGATGATTCACCATGATGTGGAGTTCTTCCACCAAATCTAATGAAATTTATTTCTTTTTTTGTGTTGAGTAATGAAAGAAGAATTGTGCTCAGAAATTTTGACAAAGGAAAGACTATATGTAATGAACAAAGGAATGCTAGTAATGTGATGCAATACATTCAGTAATGATCAATTTATAAATTAACTAGGGTTTGCTAATAAGCACATCATATTTAATTCAATTAAATGAAATTATGAGTGAGTAGGTAAAAAGATCAGAATTGCAATACAACTTCAAACATACAAATGAACACTTACAAAGTTGTAGAGATTCCTTTTAATTTTATTGGGAATAAGAGTTTTAATCAAATAAAAATCGACCTAGTAAAAATTAGCAACTTCATTAGTAGCCAATCATATTAAAACAAGTGTCAAAGCAGTTATTAGATGTAACAAAAATATTACCACAAGTTACACTTTAGTAAATCAGAAGAAGAGGAGAATATGCACATATTTTAATAGAATAAATATGTTTTTAGAATCAATTAAAATAATGAGGTGCATTTTAGAAAAATAAAATAAAATAAGTGCTTTTAATCAGTTAACTCACTAGATTAAAACATATAGATTAAATATAAAGAACAATGTTTGTAGTCTAATAGTAATTTTTACTAATTAAAGCACTGGTGAAATGATTAAGATATGCAAATAACACAATTAAACAATTATCATAATGAGTTTGAACAACACTTAAATAATAAATATTAAGATATTTATCCTTAAGATGTGAGTCAACCTATCAATCTGAGAGAAATTAAGGTACAAGAGTTACATGATATTAGAGTAATCAAGAATATCAAGTTCAGTTATCAACTAATTGAACCTATCTTTTAGTTTGGTGAATAAGTTAGCTAACTGATTAACAGTATCAATGATGTGGTATCTAAAATACTGATGTCTTATTTTAATATGGTTAGTTTATGAGTGTTTGTTTGGATTTTTAATTAGATCATTATCACACATTAGAGATATTTTATCGAGTTGAAGTTCAGAATCTAGTAAGCTTTAGCTAAAGAATTTATGTATAACAACTCTCAACAACTATATATTTAGCTTCAACTATTGAGAGAGCAACACATGCTTCCTTCTTATTGGGCTAAGAAATCGTTATTGACAATTACCTAACAAAGAATTATAACAGTAACTCATGTGTAGTTCATCTCCATATATCTTTGAATTTAATATCACTACAGTCAAAATCTGTATGTAATGTTAAAAATTCGTATGTAATTTGAATTTACCTATGGATTACATACGGCCAAAAATCCGTACGTAAAACCTTCGTAGGTAACTATTATATACGGATTTCAAAATCCGTATGTAATTACGTACGGATTAAAATCCATACGTAATTATATACGGAAAAATCCGTACGTAATTTCATAAGGAAAAATCCGTACGTAATTACATACGAAAAAATCCGTACGTAATTACATATAGAAAAAATCTGTATGTAATTATACAACTGAAATTAATTACCAATTTTATTTTTATAGCTTATTAATGTCTGCTAATACACAATCAAAAACATCCAATCTAGAAAGTTCATATACAATTCATATGCAGTTCATAAACTATAAACTACTAAAGCAGTTGTAAAATAATATAACTTGTCAAAATCTGAAACAATCAAAACTAAAATCCAAGTATAGTCTACATCATAGTAAAGAACTTCATACATAGTTATAAAGATTAAAATGACAACAAAATCACCCTAAGTAGTGTCTCATTCTTATACAAATAGTGATCATGGTATGAATTATGTTGATCGCCTTGTGGTTCTTCATTCTGTTGTTCGGTTTGCTGGTCGTCATGTTGTTGTTGTTCAGTTTGCTGGTGATCATCTTGCTGCCAAATATTTTTGGCAGCTGCAGCTACTGGAGGGGGTAGGTAATGGAGGACTACACCAATAAATGCTTGGAATCAAGAATTCATCTGACGAATTTGCTCCTCACTAGTGGACAAGCGGTCTTCACTAGTTGCAACTCGCTGTCTCAAATGATCAATCTCTTCAGATTCAACCTGCTTACTGGTGCATGCTTGTGTCTGCTGCATGAAACTTTGAATAGATTCGTCATGACAATCGACATGCCCAATTCCATATACTCGACCTTTATATCTTCCACCGGCAACCTCTAACCAACATCTATTTCTTAGTCTTTCTTCCTCAGCAGGGTATAGGGGATTGCATTCTGAGACTTCCGCTGTAGAAGTAGACTCAGACAGTGCTTGAGAAAATCTACTCTCAAAATCTTCCTACAAAAACAAAGTAGTTTGTGATATAAGTAGTAAAAAAATTTAGTTAGATGAAATGAAGAAAACTCACATGAGTCCGCCTAGATCGTTCATCAACGAAGCCTCTAGTGTTGTTTCTTCTATGTGTTTGTTGAAAGACTTCGTCTACATGCACTGATCGACCCAACTCTTGTGCCTGAAAACAAAAGGATTACAAAATGAATAATTAGCAAGAAATTCTTATATCATAATTAAATAACACATTCAAGAATTCATACCATACGTATGGCGTGTTCATGAACACTAATTGATCCTCCTGTGTGCAAACTGCCACCTTTATCAGATAGACGATTTTTCAAAGCTCTTTGACACTTAGATCGATAGACCGACATATTCCATTTTTCTAGTAAGCTATTCCAGACATTATTGCCAATCCATTCAGGCTTCTTACCATCTTGTCTAGCAAGTTTAAACATTTCTGATAGTCTATGAGAAGCCCTAGAATTAAAATTTTTCTTAACTTTTTCCTCATCCTCAGGCCTTCATGTGACCTTCCTCTACAAAGCATATATACAAAGAATCTCCATTAACACAATAGTTTTATTACAAAATTGAAATCATACACAATTCAGTTAAGGTGTCTACTTTAATTTTAGTTTTGCCTAAGCTTTACTTCATGGGACATGGAGGTATGTTATGGTATGTTATTACACCTTATGTCACTACACTAAATATTTATTAAAAAAAGTAAATACTGAAATGGAGATCCCAAACTAGGGAAACAATAAACATATCATTAATAAAATGAAAAAATAGCAATGGTTAGCTATGGTTAACCACTTACCTTAAAGCGTTGAAAGAAACGATCTTTATCATTTGGAGGAATTGCCCCCATGAAAGCCATGGCTCATTGTATTGCTGCTTAATGGTGGATGTGATGGCTTTCGATGCAGTCTTTGTTGGAAAAAAAGCTAATACCAAAACATAATCAAAGAAATATATAAGACAATAATTTCATGATACTTGGTAAAATAAATTTGGATATATATATATATATGAAAAAAAAATCTAATAGAAATCTTACCCTCCACCAAGAGGTTGAATGATAGGTTGATCAGCAGCTGAGGGAATTTCATCCTCAACATGGCTATGACTACCTCTTGAGCCTGATGGTGTGGGAGCCACATCTGAAGATGGTGAGGGGCCAACACTTGGGGTAGGGGATGACAAATTATAAGCAACATGTGGGGAAGGGGTTGCCCTGGATCCAATAGCATCAGCGGGTGATGGTGTGCATCCAACACCTTCAACTGGTAAAGGTGTAGATGGAAAGGTTGAGGATGGAGAATGTGTAGTGGGTTGAGAAGATAATGAGGAAGGGTTATTTGTCCATGATATTAATTTTAGGACATAACGTTTCTTCCCCTTCCCCTTCCCCTTATTACCACGAGGTGATGGGGGAGGAGGAGGGTCACAATCGCCTGATGACATCTATGTACACAAAATAAATGTTACCAATTTTATTGTTCATAGTAAAGATAAAAATGATATAATACACAATTATATAAAACAAAAATAACATTTAGCAATAAGGACGTTTTCCAAATTCATTACAACAAAAGGCTATGAAGATCATGTAGTGAATATGCCTATATCTATTCAGAACTAGAGATGTCAAATTCATCTCCAACGTCATCTTCACTTTCTCCCTCTTCATTGTCTTCATCCCATTCATTTGTTTGTTCATCCATTTGATCTTCAAATGAGGATACATTG